>Ga0157368_1000015_pt1 | contig 66946 bp, 86 predicted proteins | sample AttbisABBM3_FD_113146 | JGI IMG/M metagenome (GOLD analysis project Ga0157368, IMG submission 113146) | Fungus gardens microbial communities from leaf cutter ant in Botucatu, State of São Paulo, Brazil - Atta bisphaerica ABBM3 | ecosystem: Host-associated > Fungi > Mycelium > Unclassified ... | reverse complement strand
TGACTGATGTGATGGCATGACTGATCAACCCTAACCCTAGTTGTTCTAAAAATAGAAAAATAGAAAAATAAATCAAAAAGAAAATAAAAAATGAAAAGAAAAATAAAATAAATCAAGTCCACCTTCTTCAATCTTGACAGATCAATTATAACAAGAATGTCTTTTTATTTCCTCATAGTTATTAAGTATATATAGTTATAAATATAATTCTGTATCTTTATGCTTTACCAATTGATTATCTCCTATACCTTTACTCAAGTCTTTATCTAAGTTGCAATCTGAGCCAAGCTTAGGATTATAACAAAAGAGAACTTAACAGAGTTTCTATTAGATTTAGGCTACTACTTATACTAGTTATATATATATATAGTCTGTATACTACTTGAATAATCTATCATTATCTATAAAATATGAATATGCTGGAACATTTCATGTTCATGTGACTTATCATGTGACCAGATCACATGATATCCTACCTGATAAACAATAATAAATATTTAGCTATGGCCAAGATAGCTTATAGTAGATATATAATTCATAGTATAAAAGTCTACAGAAACAGAAGAGATACTTAGAATTAATGTAGAACACATCTAACATAGAAAACAGATAACCTTGGATAAATCTATGACAATTTGAAGTTTACCTAGAATTTGATGTTAGTGTTAATCTTAGCAATGATAAAACACTGAGGCATAAATTCCCATGATACCAGGCATATCAAATAGTTCCAGCATAACATTTTATTTAGAGTCTAGTTGATTGTGCTCAATCAAGCTGAATTCACTCGATGGACATTAGCTCAGTGAAATTGTCGAATTAGATATTCCATTCCGAGAACTTTCCTTCAAGGGTGTACCATTCCGCACAGGCGTCCGATTGCAACCAATGACAGATTGCCTCGTTCATCTGACAGACCGCACACTCGCTGAGATTGAGATTGCTTCATTAAAGAGTGTCCAGTACGGCTTGAATCGGCTCGATTCAAAGCTCGCAGATCAATAACGTGAAGGATCGGCCAGAGTAAGCTGCATTCACTCGGCTAGGGCCCACGCTGATCTGGTGTCGCTATAACCGTAGTCCCATCGACATTCCAATGAGTGAAGGTCCAGTCAACCTGAATTGGGGCCCAATCATGAAACACATTAACGAGAATCCTTATGAGTTCTTCCAAGGCGGTGGATGGTCTTTCCTTGGTAGTACTGGGAGTGCTGAAAGCGAGCAGTCAGAGCAGTCAGATTCAGCATCCGAGTTCGAGGCTCAGTCGGATGATTTCGTTGAATCAAGTAGTGAGGATGAAAGTGATTACTCGGCTGCAAGTGATGGCAGTCATGATAGTGGATCCTATAGCGAAAATGATGAGGGTATGTTCAGATTTGCGACTTTTCATGCCAATACTGAAATTTTTAACATGTGATGATTAGGACGAGCTAGAGCGCTCGGCCGCCAAATCTGATGTAAAACGTGCCTAAGAGCGTAAGGCCAGCCGCTCCGACGACTCGAATGATGATCGACCAAAGAAAAAGAAGGCGTCTGCCAAGGCAAACGGCAAGAAGTATGGAAAAAGATGAGACCCCGTCTTTAGGCTCTTATATGTGATCTGCGCTCATGCTATCCTTCCATCGCTTTGCATGGATCTTGTTATTTGATCCCGAAAAACTCACCTGACGGATCACCATAACCCTCCTCCTTCACGATAGCGAGACGATCACCGATTTGCCCCTCATGACACATGCTAATTGTAATGACCGCTGCGTCCGGACCATAGATCAGGATACCAAAAGAGCATGAATGGTATCTCAATGACGTTCGAGACGAACCAGAGTTGCACAGTACCCGTTCAAAGCAAGGAAAAGATGAGGCCCCGTTTCAAGAAGTCGTGAACTTTGTGGGGGTGTCGACCAGGGATGCTAGGGAGGATATAGTGGAAGATATAGTGGAAGAGCTGGATCGTACCGAATCCAGACTTGGCACGGATGGGTCGCTTGACCGTGAGGTATAGAAGAGTGGCGGCGGCCATAAATACGGGATATGGTTGCCAGATGGCAGTGACGATTTTGAAATATGCAGATGGAAACGATGCCAGCTCCAACTATTAATCCGAAGATAATGGCTTGGGCCTTGGCTATAGAAGTAGTGTAGTAGAGAGGAGTGATAGCTCCTATAGTCAAAACCTGGCTGAAGAGACCGAAGACGACAGGGAACGCTATGTAGGACAGCATCTATTGACTAACTTCAGAAAGTGACAAGAAATTCTAGCAGTGGATATTACCTCACACGGTGCTGTAGTGTCAAATCGAGAGCGACAAACAACGGTGAGTAATATGCACACAATAATCAATTACTGATAATCTCTTTAGTATGTGAATGGACTCCTTTTCCTCATGAGAAGGATGTAACCAAGAAGCGAGACGGGACTCCGCCTGCAACTCAGCGCTCCTTGAGCATTTTTTTGAGTTGTGTTCGTAGCTCCCCCTGTACGGGTCTATATGCATCCTTCTTTACCACAGGCTCTATCCGAATGTTCCCTGGCCAGTCAGAGCCGGCCGTCTCGCGTTGTTTTTGTAAGAGCTCAAATACTGTTGGGTTTTGAAGATCTCGTGTCTGGGGGACTGGTGCATCAAGGACTCTGACCGAAGTGGGGTCAAGAGATTTGCGGGGGATAACTCGAATAAGACGGGCCGCTGAGGCTTTCATTATCCTTGACCCTTCAGCACAGTCAGGGTAGTAATCTGCAGATTGCAACTTGTTGAACTCACTGAAAATATGATTAGTGAATGGGAGGAAGGTTGATTTGCCGAATCATTGCCGAATCAACATTTTGCATCGGAGGCTGAAATTGTCCCAGATCTCAGATCCGTTTTTATGAGTAATTGATATTTAAATGCCTGCATTATGCTTATTCCCAACCCTCAACTTCTGCACTACAGATATCTTCCCATCTGGCCTTCCAACCATCTTCTTGCAACCAAGGTTGTGCAACCCACGTATTAACTGCATCCTTAGAGTCCTCATAAGAAACCGAGTGACTTCTCAGGGTGTCAACAATCCCAATATGGGAGTGGAGAGACCGATGATAAGGTATTACGATATCTGATATCGAAGTAACTAGTGCAATGAGCCTAGTTCTGTCAAATAACTGTTAGCCAAACCTACCAAGTTTCTCAAGGGACCAAGTGATCCAAAGTGGCTCTTCGTGGACCCATTTCCAGCCTTTGCTTTTACAAGTTTCCACAAGTATTGACTCGAGCGTCTCAATTAATATATTAAGCCTTCGAAATTGCTTTTGCTAAGACCAACGACGTCACTTCGGTGGCACTAGTGAAAAATCTTTGTCAGTGCTCACCAGTTTATCTATTACTGCATCCAGGGTCACAATACATTGATCCATAATTTCGAGTTCTGGAGTGACAATGTACGTTCGGGAAAGGTGATTTGACGTCTGAGCTAGTGCGTTGCTAATCCACTTACGAGCGACAATAAGTAGTTCACGCGCAAGATTCGAAAAAATTCTAATTCGTACCCAAGGTCAGTTCTTGTATTAACAAGTTTTTTCAACGACTTGAGTCCATCGAGGAGGACGAGGTCTTCCCATGTTTCAGTCACAGTGCGGATCTCTTGCAGGCAGGTTCTGACTTTGCGATGGCAGGTAGATTCGATTTGGTTCGAAGGTGAGCTGGGTGTAGATTTCCCCTGATTCTGACGTCGTTTTGTTTGCTGCACAGGAGAAGAGGTGGGTGTAGAGGGTCCACGAAATGATGACAAGCGACTCATTTGTCTTGTGTAAGATTTCAAGCATGATGAATATGAAATTCTGAATATTTGGTACTTGCTTTGGAAACAAACATATTTCGATATCCTTCCTTCCTTTTGAACTTTGTTCAGATTCTCGACATGGTTAAACGCAGAAAAACTAGGACTCATCTCAAGGGTGCAAATGCCCGTGAAGTTCACTTGGATGGGATACCCAAGTCATTCATTATCAAGCATGGTCAAGTTGGGTCGTCTCTAACACAACTTGTACGAGATATGCGAAAGGTCATGGAACCCAACACAGCCAGTCGCCTGAAGGTAAGGAAGGAGAGTCAATGTCAACTCATCTGATTACGCTCAAGTTGTGGATGTAGGAACGACTCCGGAATAAACTCAAAGATTATATAACCATGGCCCCTGCCCTTCAAGTTACACATCTTTTGGCATTCACTCTGACCCCACTCAATCCTTCGCTGAGAATCATCCGACTTTCTAGTGGGCCTACACTGAGCTTCAGGCTGGAACGGTACAGCCTGATGAAAGATGTGTTGAATTCTACTAAAAGAGCTCGGAGTACAGGAATCGAATACCTTGCTCCTCCACTCGTGAGTAGGCTTTCCGTTCTTTGGCAATATCGTTAATCCAACTCTACTTTAGCTAGTACTGGCGTCTTTCCCTCCACCATCACCGTCAACGCCTGCTCATCTATCTCTCCTTATGAAAACATTTCAAAGCCTTTTCCCACCACTCTCGCCGCAAACACTCTCCCTCTCCCAAGCACGTCGAGTTGTCCTCGTATCTTATGACCGAGAACGTGATACAGTCGACATCCGCCACTATACCATCACTGTCAAGCCCTACGGTGTATCTAAACGCCTTCGTAAAATTTTGGAGGGTGGAACCTCCGCAAGGTCATCCTTCGGCTTCCTCGACCTAGGCACCGAGAAAGACGTTGCAGATTTTGTCTTACGGAGAAGAGGTGAAGCAGGCCCCGATGGCTATGAAAGTGCTTCCTCTGCGGAAAGTGCTGCTGGCGACGAACACGCTACCGTTGATCTTGCAGAGGATTATGTTGGCAGGAACAACAAAAAAGGACAAAGAAGAGCGGTCAGGCTTGATGAAGTTGGTCCGCGTCTAGAATTGCGCCTGGTCAAAATAACAGAAGGCATTCCTGGAAAGGAAGGTGCTGTTATTTATCATGGATTAGGTGTGCCATTTTCACTAAGTTGCTAGAGGCAAGAGTCTGACCGAATCTTTAGTCAAAAAGTCGAAAAAAGAAGCCACAGAACTGGCTATGACCCATGCTGCTAAGGAAAGGCTCCGCAAGGAAAGGCGAGAAGAGCAGGAACGCAACGTTCAACGAAAAAAAGCCCTGAATGTGAAGGAAGAGGATGAAGGTACTGACGGAAGCGAGAATGAGGATCAAGACCCAGGCCAAGATGATGAGGATGAAGGAGCTTGGAATGAGGATGAAGAAATCAGCGAAGGCGAAGCCAGCGAGGAGGACGGAAGTGACGTCGAGAGTTCAGAAGAGGAGGGTAAACCACCAGCCAAACGACCTCGAGTGAAAGGTAAACGGTGATCGCATTATCATCAACATAGACTACTGTATCATATTGCAGTCTAATAGCGACCCTTGTAGTATGGCCTATATCACGCTGACAACCTCCCATGCCATGTCGAGATCAGATTCTCTGCTCTCATTTTGAGGCCTTCCCAATTGTCCAATGCCGGTCGGACGTCCAAGTAGAAGGAAATGTTTTCTGGAGAACGCGGGTTGTGCCCAGTATAAAAATCTATCACATATCTTACACGGGTGCCACATCGGTCGACAACCCAGTCGTGGCGGTCGAAGGGCGCTGAATATCTATGGACATCTCTGTTCAGATGTTTGCTTGAACAAGACGAAGCTGATAACACACCCGAGTAACATATTTAGCCGTGCCTTTGGGCTCTTGTCGTTTGGTCGCCCTTTGAAGTTAACCAACTTGACACCTCCACAAGCTTCTCCCCCCCGGCCAGACTCCCACTTGATAATTTCTGCCCAAGCCCGTTCATTGACAGCATTGTGAATCGGCACAATCGTTTTCATATCCGCAGCCTCAGGGTTGTGGTTTTTGCGAGCCATTGCGGTATAGAACTGAGCCTCGGATGGATATACCCAGTTGCCATCGTTTGGCCTCGGTATTGAGGAGACTTGGCGTTCGACGGAGAGTGTGTCAGTGGAAACTGCTGGGGTGGTTGTATTAGAGAAAAATCGACTCCACGTTGAGCGAGTAGAGTGGTGGACTGGACAAGAATCCGCTGAGGAGGTCCGCTGGCTGTCATGGTCGACTGGGCACTTGTTTGCGGAAGGAGACATATTAGTAAGCGTCACAATGAACCAGATGATTCCGGGTAAATCGTTCACCGGAAATCCTCAGGTGTAACAACATAATGTAGGGCCCGGAATTCCTTTGCTTTTGTCTTCCACCATGCCTTCCTCCGAACCCGTCTTTTCTACCCCTCTGACCCAGCTGTTCAAGATTAACCATCCCGTAATGCTTGCGGGGTGAGCTTGTAACTTCTTCCTCCTTGGTTGCAAACCAACGGAAATATAGCATGAATGTTGCTGCTGGTCCCAAGTTGGCAGCCGCCGTGACAAATGCAGGTATGATTTCGTTCACCCGACGAGGATCTCAAAGGTTCACCATCTTGTGTCAGGTGGCATTGGTGTCATTGGCGGTGTTCGCCAGAGTCCCAAGTTCCTTCAAGGTTCTATTGATGAAATCAAGGCTCATCTCGAGGATAAAAATGCTCCTTTCGGTGTTGACCTTTTGATTCCCCAGGTCGGTGGAAACGCTCGCAAGACCAACGTCCGTCATCTATTTCTGTCTTCATCACTTGCTAACCCCGTTTGAATTCCCCAGAAAGACTATACCAATGGCCAGCTTCCTGAGCTCATTGATGTCATTATCCAAAACAAGGCTTCCCTGTTCGTTTGCGCTGTCGGAGTTCCTCCCATGTGGGCTGTTGATAAGCTTCACGCGGCTGGCATTCCTGTCATGAAGTCAGTGGCAAAAAATAGCCTCACGAACCATCGTTGACTTTTCTTTCTTCTCAGCATGATCGGTCATCCCAAGGTATTTACAATTTTAGCCCCTCAGAGCAGTTCGGTATTCAGGTTATGTCCAATTCAGCATGTCGAAAAAGCTCTGGCAGTTGGTTTGTCTACTCTTCCGCGTATACAACTCTGGTCCTGTGCTGAACATCAGCCTTTCAGGTGTTGACATCATCTGTGCTCAGGGTGGTGAGGGTGGAGGTCATACAGGCGACACTCCCTTCTCTATCCTCATCCCTGCTGTTGTCGATATTTGTAGGGGTCGTAAGAGTCCCCTCACAGGACGGGATGTAATTGTTGTCGCAGCCGGTGGCATTGCTGATGGTCGAGGTCTTGCTGCTGCCCTGTCGTGAGTCTACTATTGCTTGTACTTTTCCAGTTTGACAGTGCTTCATTCGACTATCCTAAGGTATGGCGCCTCGGGGGTTTGGGTTGGGACACGGTTTGTTGCTAGTACCGAAGCTGGTGCACCCCCAAGACACAAAGAATTAGTCTTGAGCGCCGGATATGATGACGTGGCCCGCACCCTTATCTACTCTGGCCGACCGATGAGCGTTCGAAAGACACCATATGTGCTTGACTGGTATGCTCTTCAACTCTACTCTTTCAGCTCGATCAAATCTCAAACACATCTATTTCTTGTATTCAGGGAGCAGAACAGGAAAGCGGAAATGAACGACCTTCTAGCCAAGGGCCTTGTACCTCACGAAATTGAGCTCCAGAACCATCCTGAGAAATCCCTTCAGGGGCTCTCATGTGAGTTGAATTTCAGAGTTCAACCTCTCCTAGCAACTGCTGATATATGCTTCAAGGGCTTATGGGCCGTGTTGCAGGGTCCATCAAAGTTGGTTATTCGAAATCAGCCTTGTCCCATAACTGATTAAATTCCTTCCAGGACATTAAACCAGCAAGGGAGATGTAAGTACCTACATACCCTCTAATCATACATGGTCTCATTCCTCGCATCAGTGTGGATGAACTCGTTTTAACAGCCAAGAAAAGCATTGGTACGGCAAAGTCATACGAAATTGTTCGATCGAGAGCAAAGTTGTGAAGTTACTTTGTCAGAATTGAAGTCCTCCCGGATAGTAGTCCGATTTGATCGATGGCATCTGATTCAATTCGAAGTTGTTTTGCTTATTCAATGGCTCACTTGATATTCGCGCGTTCCACTGGTTGCTTCTCGACACTGTCCGATACATTGGTATTTGACAATCATTGGATTGAATTCATTTTGATGTTATTCTTGCCCGTCTGATACTCACGCAAAGATTGCTTTACTCCACTGAACAGAGGATCCTAGTTCTCGAGTCGCTTCCTGCATGAAGTAGTCTCCCACGCCAGAATTATATAACCTGTTATAATAGGGTCGAATTCACTCTCGTCGATTGGATCATCATTTGCTCATCAACACAAATTCAAGGATGATCTCTTCCGTACTATATCCTTACGTCGTGGTTACAGTTATCATCGGAACGGGTCTCATTTGGGGTACTTGGAAGAAACGAAATCATGTTTACCAGTTCAAACTACCTGTCAAAAGCAGTCAGAACAGCGAGCTCTTTGAGATGAACGACTACTTTAAATTAACGGGTGTTCCATCACCAAAACCTCTTCCAGACTTCAACATTGTTGAGGCTCTACCGAGACCGTTTCGCCCGTTTCGTTGGCAATATCACCAGACGATGTGTGAGTGTCTCAACTTGAAGGGTTCTAGTGGGAAGGGTTCTAGTGGCTGAATGGTCCCATTATCTGACAGCACTGATGAACATGGAGCCAGACTGGTGGATTGAACTAGAGTCGACTTATCGCGAACGTATCGCACAGCGCAAAGAGCTCTATGCTCAATATGGGGGAAAGATCATCAATGCAATGCCAGGAAGCAAAGATGCATGCTTCGAACTCGTAGAGATGGTGATCCAATTCCTCTGCACTCGCTACCCGAACCAATTTCATTATGATATCGTCGGTGTTTTGCACAATACCATCCTAGGAACGCACATAGATGTCCGGACCATTGACCCGTTGTTTTTCCTTCTAGAGAACGTGCCAGAGGATTTTCTGATTGTCCAAGAGGACGAGAACACAGGGTTGTATCACTTCTGCGCGGGAGTCTCGACATCGGCTGTAGGCTGGGATATGTCCCTCAAGATAGGCAAACCACTTCATGAAGTACATGGACCAGTTCCTTACTATCGAGAGAAGATGCAGTACTCCATGGACAGGCGCGCGATCTTTGCCCTTTATGGAAAGTATACTAATCTCATTACATTAGATTTTTCTCCAAGATGACATGTGATAAACCTGTACAAAGAGGTTCCTGGGGTTTCGAAACAGGACAACCACTTTTTATGCCGACTGATGGACCGCAATGGACCCTCAGAAACAAACAGGATCCAAACTTGGATCTCAGTGATATTTATTTGCGTGTCGACTGGCAAACTTTGAGAAGGTTGCCAAAATCAAGGGCGATTGTCTTCAACTTCAAAGCCCTATTCACACCAGTATCTCATTTCCGTGAAGAGCCCTTCATCCCACGTCTTGTCGCGACCGTCATACGAGAGAGCGAGAAACCACTCATGGAATACAAAGCATCATTTCACACCGAGCACAAACTGTTACCTGCATTGGATGAATGGGCAAAGGAACAGGAAGAAAAGGGTTGGGTTCCGCGGGATTGGAAAGTTCGGACCCTGGATGAAAGCCCTTTCTATCCAGGTTGGGAGTCGCACCACAAATATTAACTCACAGACTATATACATACAAATAGCGCAATTGTATTGCTAGATGTTGTTCAATTCAGTCTTCGTACATCAGATCCGCTAACTCTCGCTCCTCTTCTTCCGTCATTACGAAGCCTTCGGGAAGAGAGACAGGCGTCTCTTTGACTGGTTCTGCTTGCGACGGTGGCATGACAAGTTCTAGCCGGAAGTTTAAATGCTTGCATGAAGACGAAATGACTACAACCGCGTACCGATGAGACGCCACTTTCGGATTGTTCCGTCCAAGCTGGAACTCACAACCCAAGGCTCTATTCTAGTAATCCCATCGTCACCAATGGATTTCCGCATCCAGAGACGCAGGGTGAGGATATCATGCCAGTGTGCATCCACTTCACGAATCAACTCAGGCTCATCGAAGGTTGATAGATCATACACCCGAATGATATCCTCCGAACCTGTAATCAGATATGGCTCGCTAACATCCGTGAGCGCAACAGGCAGAATGCATCGTACTTGCTTGGGATGTTTGATTGGTGGTGGTGGCTTGACTTTTGTTTCGGTTTGAATATCGGGATCAAGGCTGACTTGGACCGTTTCATCTGCAGAAGCTTGGTAACGGTAGCGTAGTGCAGATGAACAGTCCGTCGGATCCTTGACCAAAAGTGCACACATACCTGTCCAGAGCTGACCATGACCGTAAATCATATCGTTAATTCTAGTGCGATGGAAATTCAATTCACGTTCGAGAGAGGCATTCCATCGTGGACCCGATCCTGAATCCTTGGATAATTGCCAGACCTTGATGACGCCCATCGTATCACCGGTATAGAGGATGGCGGAAGTGTCTGAAATGATCTTTCCCTGGACGCATTCAACGGGGCGCGTGTGCGATGATACAGAGCCCATACTTCTCAGAGGCTTGCCATCGATTGGATCAGATACATCCCTCAATTATGGGATCAGTCAGATACTGTAGTCGGTTACCACCAGCTCACCAGAAACAAACTATTTTATCTGAGCTCCCTGAAACCAACAAGGCGAGGGAAGGAAAGACATAAAGTGCCTTCAAAAAGTCCTCGTGTGCAACAGTCGACGAGATCAAGTTTTTGTTCTGATATTGGACGTCAGTCCACGGGTCTGTAGCCCCAATTAGAAAGGGTCGTTCACATCGGTATCCCACAACTTGATGGTCTAGACAACGCAGGTGATTCAAACGAGGCAGTTATTGAAATCATACACTTAGCATACCTTATCCCAGGAACCTGTAATCAAAACTTTTTGATCCCCAGTCCCAGGATTTTTGTCGCAAAATGCAAGGGTAGTGACTGGAGCCGTGTGTCCTCTGAAGATTTGCAAAATATTTCCCGTCTAAAGGTCCAGCCAATCGACAAGAGTCGAGCCAATTCTGGAATCAAGCAAACTATCAATTGCAACATGCGGTAACGCTCACTTCGAGGTCCAACTTCTTTGCAACAGCTGTGCTTTCCGCAATCCATGCAACACCATTTCGAATACTGAGATCAAGCGCTTTGCCTTGTAAAATGATTGGCTGCCCAATCGTTTTTGTTCGTTCAGCCTTGGTCTTTCTTGCCTTTGAAAATATTCTAGCTGTAGGAACATTCCCCTAAAAATACAGATAACACACTTCATCAAGAATGAGATGAGCTTCGGAGACAAGAAAAAATGATGTATCAGATGTAGCCATCGCCTAAGGAGAGTCAGAATTGATTGGGTTTATGCTTTGACAAATATAATGAAAATTATCTAAATTTAGCTATGAATACGCGAAGCGCCGGTATATGTACCCGATCCCTGGTTGGGGTGATTTTGGGGAACACATGCTATGGTTCGAAGAGAGTCGACAACAGAGGATCAAGAATGCTCCAGCTCGCCTACAGAACCTCCGAGTATCGAAGATGACACTTAACCAGTGCTTGATTTGATTTACAATTTTGGTCGACAGCGCACCGTCGTAAAGTAAATTATGATCCAAGAACACTGAATTCAACGCATCAACGCGGCTGGCCTAACAAACGGAGGGCAAGCTGCTCTTCATCATCCATGTCTTCGTCGACATGAACCTTCCGCTTCTTACCCAATGAATATTCTCCAAACATCCCCCTCCGTGGGATGGACGGTTCACCCTCGCCATCCGAAGGCAAATCAAATTCGGGCGATACATAGCCATCATCTTCATCAGCAGATTCAAGCAAAGCAACCGGAGCTCCTTCATCCTCTCCATTCATCTGTAGATGAAACGGGACGAGATTAGACTTGAAACATTAGAAAACACAACCAGGGCAGTACGCACTGCTCTCTCCCACTCTCTCCTCTTTCTTTTCTTCTCTCTCTTCTTTGCGCGCACTTCTTCACGATCTACATTGTCGGTGATTTTCATCTTCGTCCGCTCCCCCTCTGCGAACTTCCTCCCTTCTTCTTGCGCGCCGACAAGTCCCCCACGTTCTTCAAACCACTTTTCACCATCCTGTAGCTCATATAGTTGATGTGCTTTGCCTTCATCATCAAATATGAGCTTGGTGTTGACACCACCGGTGGCAATCGCACGTTTTGCCTTGCCCATCTTGAGCTTCCGTTTTGAGATGTTCGCAGCAAGGTCTTCTTGAAACGTTGTTGTATATTTATCGTTGTTCGCTAAGGCGGTAGTTTGATGATTAGAATTGAGGTCTTCAAGTTCATGATCCGCGCGTTTCAGTGTTATAAATTCGTCCTCTGAATCCGAGGCACCGTCATGAGATATGAGTTTTGAGTAGTGTTTAGAAAGAATATTCAGATTCTTGCGCTCGAACATACGGTCATACTTCGTTCGAACAGCCCCAACCTGGCGACTCGCCTCAGACAAACCACGAATCAAGAATCACAAAGACCAACCTTTGAAGCTTTGCCCGGGACAATTGGTATTGTCTCTTCTTCATCAGAAGAAACAGCCTCGCTATCCGGATTCCCGTTTGCCTCACTGTATTCACCTATACTTTCCTCTGCACTCAGGTCAGAAGTCGAAAGGTCCTTTGTGTGTCTCATATCCTCCTTTTCTTGCCTCGCTTCCGCCTGAGCCACTTCCACTGCCCTTGATGCATTTTTTCTCCTCTTCATTGCCTCTTTGCCCAAGAATTTGATCTTAGGTGCTCCCGGTAGCCCTAGCGACTCGGCAAATCGTTCAACTGGAAGCTCATCGATTTTGAATATTGATCTGTCCTTCTGCAGGTACACGGAGCGTAGATACGACACAAACGCCTATGAATCGTCAGGAAGTCACAAACTACGTAAGACAATAGCGGCGCACCCGCTGTCCGAGGTATTTAATTTCTGGATCCTGGAATGCCAAATTTTGTAGCTGATTCTCAATGTTCTGTGTTTTACTCTGTCGAATTTTGATCTCATTGACCTCCAATGCCTTCCTTCCCAATGCGACTTTCATACCTTCCTCCTCACTTGGACACAACATCAACAAACCTTTTCCTTTACTCTCATATCTTGCAGTTCTACCGACACGATGTATATATGTTTCGACATCTTCGGGTGCATCAAGCTGAACTACCCAATCCACAGAAGGAAAGTCCAGCCCGCGAGCAGCAATATCTGTAGCTAATAAGACAGCATGTTTCATTGTTGTGAACTTGTGGAACACTGTCAAACGCGTGTTTTGTTTCTGCTTCCCGTGGAGGTGAATGAGCGGGATGCCGGGATGCATGCGACAAAATGTCTCAAAAACAAATCGAACTTGTTTACACGAGGACATGAAGACGAGAATTTTGGACTGAAGATGTGTCTTGATGAATGACCAGAGGATATCGAGTTTCCTGTCAAGTTCGCAGACGACATAGTGTTGTTCAAGCACAGAAGGGGTATACGTATTATCGGCCGATTCACCAGGTAGAGAAATGCCAATGGAGACGGGATTCTCAAGACTAAGGCGAGCCAGGTCAGTGACGGATTGTGTTTGTGTCGCTGAGAAGAGAAGGGTTTGTCTGGATTTGGGGAGATGGGATAAGAGGGCAGAAAGTGTTCGCTGAAATCCCATATCAAGTATTCGATCAGCCTCGTCAAGTACTAACAAGTGAAGTACCAATCAGATCACATAGTTCAGTGAGAGAGAGAAAGGGTAGTATACTCACCAAGCATTTGGAGGTTATTGGCGTCGAAGCCGATGGTTTGGTCCATATGCTGTAACAAACGACCAGGCGTTGCAACAAGGATATTCATTCGAGATAACCTATTCCTTTCATCCTTTAAGTTCTTTCCACCGATGACTAGACCAGCAGAAAATGAGTGGTAACCTCCAATTGAGCGCAGCACTTCAAAAATCTGAACTGCCTGTCATTCGGATTAGCCTCGAAAACGTGGGCAAACAAGAGATGTACACACCAGCTCTCTCGTCGGAGATATTATCAGTGCTCCAAGGCCATCCATAGCGCTCCACTTCCTACGATACAAAATTTCCAGCACCGGGATCAAAAAAGCTAAGGTTTTACCGCTTCCAGTGCGAGCCGCTCCTAGCACGTCTTTCCCTTTCAGTGATACTGGTAGGCTCTTCGCTTGAATATCGGTCATCTTGAAAAAATAGGCCTTTTTTAGCCCTATCCAATAATCGTTAAAATCTGTGTTACAACCAACCTAGATTTCTCGCACCTCGTTTCGTGTTTCCTGAAATCGGCAGGTCTGCAAACATGTTAAGATCATCTGGTGGGATCTACACTCGACCTCGTTAATATACGATGGCAATAGAGTAAAATCTCACTCACGTACTCCAAGGCCAATTTATCCACCTCTTCAACCTTCTGTTTTTCTACTGACCGTTTAAGTTTTCTGGCCTTAATTGGAGGCTTCTTGGTCATATTCATATTTCGTCTACCATTCTGTCGTAAATTTTCAGTACCCGATACCTCCGGCATAGAGAACGAAAATGTTAATTGGATGACCGTAAGTCACAACGCATCCTTGTATACACTGTCACATGCTCAATTTCAGAACTCTCGGTCTCGCCAGTCCTTGACCACCGAGACATGGACTAGGTCTTTCAACCACACACCATAACAGGTGTGTATTTGGGTAGTGATAAGATACAGAGAAGTATGGGCTACAACAGAAACGCTGGTGCATAGATTTACCAATGAAACAATCAAGTATACACAGAAAAGCAATACGGAAGGGTAGCGACAAGATACACTTAAGATCGACCATATAACGGGTGAACGATTAGGAGCGAGAGCATCTGTAGAATAAAATATGAAAGGGTCGCCGGATAAAAACAAAACAATCCATAGGGGCCAGAGGATAAGTAATCTGCTCGTTAACGGGACTCTTAGAAGTCCGGGAAATGGTACGAAAGTATATCGCTGTAAATGTGAGCAGCAATGGTGGCATCGTCTTGGAAAAAGCCAGGGATATCCTCGGTAGGAGGAATCGGAAGTTTGAGAAATTTCCCGGCATCTTCAGCAAAGGAACCTCGTGGAATGATCGGTGCCTAAGTCAATAGGACGATTAATTGGAGTTCATTGACTGAAGTGAGAAAACGTACGTGGATTTCACGTCGTTCCAAGGCCTCCCAATCAACGCCCCCAAACCACGGGTGCTGTAAGACATCCCGAACGCCATTGTTGACATTTCCAAGACGTCTGCTTCTATCAGGGTTGAGGAAACCTCTGATTAAATCCTTGGAAAGGCGATCCAACGTTCGAGGCCAGTACACTTCACCAACTAAGATCTTTTCATAGATACCATACGGCGTTTCATCAAAGAAAGGGGGATAACCGACAAGCATCTCGTAGCATAGGACACCACAGGCCCACCAGTCGGCAGCCTTGCCATGACCATCGGATTGAATAACCTCCGGCGCGAGATACTCTGGGGTACCACAGAGAGTCCACGTGCGATCGTCAACGACCTTAGCGAAACCAAAGTCGGTAAGACGGAGATATCCTCGAGAATCAAGAAGGAGATTTTCGGGTTTGAGGTCACGATAAACGATATTGAAAGAGTGTAAGTATCTGAGTGCTAACACGATGGTTGAAAGATAGAAACGGGTGACATCGGGGGTGAATCTTTGGGCGCGCCGAAGATGCGTGAAAAGTTCACCGCCAGGGACATACGACATCAGCATGTAGATGTTGAGACCATCTTGAAATGTTGCGAAGAGATCGACAACAAACGGGTGCCGGACGCGGGCGAGAATATACCGCTCGGCCTTTACGTGCTCAATCTGGCGTAGCATAGAAATCCTTGTCTTGCGCAAAACTTTCATAGCGAAAAGTGGAGATGAATGAGGCTGTGGTGATTTATGCTGAACAAGAAGTACATTGCCAAATGTCCCTGTACCTGTGACCTGCATGTGAGCAAAACATATCCAAGGGAACGACTGTTACACACCCAGGGTACCACGAACTTCAAAGTCCGATAACCGAATGCCTCCAGGCCCTGTGAGCTGAAGATGAACTCGTTCATTCTCCAGCAACTGCAGAGGCGGCTGGGGTTTCTCGTCAGAAGATGATTGAGGGTCAATAAGCATGCCACTAAAATTGGATTGAGCGGGAGGTTCGACGCAGTCTTCATTGCCCTCATTCATGTCGTCGTCCAGAAGATAGCCGTCATCATCGCTGCTCTCACTGTGACCAGGGGAACGTGGTGGAGTGATAGGAATGGGTTGATGGGACATCTGAAAACCCGACTTCACCGCGTAGTCACAATGACATGGAGCGAATAGACGAGAGTCTGTTGGAAGAGAACTTGATCGGGAAAAAGAATGATTATACGAATGCATAGAATTTTCAGCTAGTACTTGAAGAGACAAGAAAGTAGCGTAAAGGGGCAGGACTTGGATAGACTTTGAGTATAGAATAGGTCGAGATTTTATAAAGGACAGGACAGGAAACCAGTGAAGAGTCTATCACTTCTGTCACGCTGAGTGTCACACAACACCGCCACGTGGCTGTTCACTCGGCTCCTTCTTATACTCCAAATGCGAATGTTGGAATCCCATACAAATCACAAATCACCCTCGTCTTTCCATCCTCACCTGCCCCTGCTGCAATATATAACGGTACAAAGTGGTCTTCCCTGGGATGTGAAGCCCGAAATTCCGCATGCTTGGTCAGATCATATAGGGCCTTCTTACGTTGCTCCGCCTGGTCCGAATTAGAAAGCGGATCGCCTTGGACACTGAAACGCAGGAAAAACACTTACATCAGTCATGTTGATCGCGGAGTGAACCGCACTATCAAAAGCCTTGTGGGCTTCAGTCGCAGCTGTTGGAGAGAACGATCGTCTGTCTCCCAAATTATGAGCTGTCAATCCCCCAGACAACACAAGAATGCCCTCTTCCCTATAAGAAAGAAATGTCAAAAATTATGCAATTTTATTATGGATTTGCCAACCGGAGTTGCGCCACTGCCTTGCCCAAAGCCCAATTTTTCTCGGGACTCATACTCCCGTCAATGGACGCTTGAACAATGGGTATGCTTGTAAACTCCTCTCCGAACATTAGGCGAAACGGCACAAAAACTCCATGGTCAAGACCTGGTCCCTCGTATCCACGTCCGTCCTTACCCCGAGGTTCGATTGGTGTCGTTGTCCTAGCAAGATGTCCGCTCTGAACATGGGTTTAATTAGCCGCACCTCCTTATGTACTCAAAAACCTACTTCTTTGAATAGATTAACAACTCGCTTAGATAGCTCAGCATCACCTCGCGAAGTAAACTTGAGTTGGTAAAGTGGTTGAGGGAATCCATAGTAATCCATCAGCAGAGGCTGATTTTCCCCATAATCGGTTACTGCGGCGTCAATTCAATCAGCCGCGTGTAGAGGAAAATTTCAGATAGCAACAACCTAATCGTTCCCCCAACGTCTCCCAATGGGCACTAAACACCAAGATTCCCTTCGGGTTATACTTATGTAACAGTGTCGGCCCAAATTCCTTTAGAAAGGCAGCGAGACTTCCTCCTGGACCTTGATAACTCATCATCGGATCACCACGTTCGCTTTCTGGAAACGCCAACATTGGGGACCCGTGTGCAAAGAAAAATGCAGGGATTTTGTTCGGCGTTGAAGGAAGTTCTTTCAGGGCATTACGCCATCCCACTTCGTTGCTCATTCTTCGGTCAAACAAGGAAACTGAAAGGGCTCGAATGGAGGTCCTAGTGAAAGAAGCCAACGATTGCAAGTTGTCCTGATTCCAAAGTGCAGAAGCGCCACTGGAGCAATAGCTAAGTAGTAAGATGGTAAGAGATGAGATGAAGAGCCGAGTAACCCAATGATGTTTGTGGGACATAAATCCCAACCCGGCTCAAGCTTTAAAAGAGTTGTTGAATTATCCGCCGTCTAAACCGCATTGACAAACGAACTGAAACCAAGTCAGCAATCTCACCAAGCCTCTATTAACTGACAAATTCACGTTAGGTAACAACTCCAGTTCTTGCAACAAGATTCAATCAGGTGATCAGGTGATCTCCGGGAGCCTGTTGGACGGTCTATCTAGTGCCTATTCGAACTCGCCAAGTCCGAGTCAAGCTCAAGCTCGCCAGGCTAGTTCCTGTCAAACTACCACGGCTTCTCGGCCTTGCAATTGAGTTTTGAGAACAACGGCCCAAATAGACCTTCCACAAGAATCTGCGATGTGCTATATCAATTTCTGAATCATATTCTCAACGATGTCAATCTCGCTATCTAGAAATGCTGGACCGCGAGGGATGCTCAAGGATGTGAGTCTTGAGAGGACGAGCCATCTTACCCAACCAGTCTTTCCATTCCACTTCTTTTCTTCTGTTTTCAACTTCTTCTTGCAGCTGATTCAGAGTCGGATGATGGGCTCGAAGAATAAAGATATAATCTGAAAAATCTGTATCTTGCTGTTGTATTTGCAATGTGTTCCGCCCCAGAACCATGAACTCTGATACGTCCACTAAACCATCTCCAGTTATCTGTAATTGGGTGAGAAGTTATCCTCGATCTTCAAAGCAAGATAGAACTGACAACAATTGGCGGAGACAGTGGTAAGTATTTTCCAGAAAAATTGACGTTCATGTGCAGTCCTCCTTCTTGAGGCCAAGTCGATGGAAGTGACTGAACAACATTTGCGAGTATATCGTCAATGGCATCTGGCGAGGCTTCATTTCCTGTGAGCTTCCTAACCTCCAAAGCAGAATAACATCCCAGAGAAAGACAATAACTCGACGATGTGAATTCCCTGTATCATCTCCTCACTCAACGGAATCATATGTGACAGAATGAAAAACGTACGAAAGTCGCACTGAGGATCTATTGACCCACTTTAAGAGACGGCACATATCTGGGTCTGTGATATCAAAGGAAAACTCATGACCAGCACTCGAGGGACGACCAAGGCTAAAAGCGATGACATAAAGAAATTTGTTAGGCGCCTGAACTTGTAAGTCCAAGGTTGCGACATCCTCAACCAGACCCGCGACAGTGTTTATGTCTGCTTCCAAGGTCATCTCGACGTCCTTCACAGGGTCACCAACTTGAGAATGAATGGATTTACATTTATATTCTTCATACCACTTGAATAGGCGACCAAGGTCCGAGTCCTCAGCGATGAGTAGAGGTCGTGACGTGAAATCACTTGAACCACAGGTGGCATTGCTTTTGTGGGTTTCGGGTATCTTCTGTGATATGGAAGATCCTCTAACTGCAACAAAATTAGATTGGCTCTGAATGATTCACCCCCAAAGCCACGTACAAGTTGCTTCTTCACTCTCCACTTCTGCGGGTGCGATCTCCACTCCGGAGCTGGAGGGTCCCTGCTTTGCTAGGACATGGTTCAATCAAAACGACGAGAAGATGTTCGTAGGCGTATTTCATACCACCAGAGCCGGAAAAAAGACCTTGATATCAAACAGTAAGTATCTTAGCGAATCGGCTAATCAACCCAAACCTTGCGCCACGAAGGGGTCAACAGAAAAGTGTCCACAAGATAAATCAGACGCTGGTGCTACTGCCGTGAGTGAAGCCTGGCCCGTTGGCTGCACATCCACCACAAAGGCATCGCATGTCAGATGCGTGTACATGTATTAATGTATCAATAAGGGGGTAATCCAAGAAAACGGACCTGCTCGCGATGGGATGAGCTTGGGGGCTCACTGTGCGCCTGATAGACGGTCTGGAACGCAGGACGCATGCTTGCTGTTGTTTCCAAAGACTTACCAAGTATCGGTGATGACGAAGATATGTAGGGAGATCCTTGAGGTGTCATGTTCCTTATGAGTCTTGGGGCGACATCGATATCTTTTGCTGGTATCTGATCCACTGAAGGTGTGATTTGGGATTCGACAACCTGCCCAGAGAGTGGTAGAGATACTGTGAGGCTGGAAGAGGTTTTCATCGGGGAGTTCTTCGTGGAAGCAACCAGGGAAGTGGATTCTTGATCTTGAACCCCATTAAATGCGAGGTTAGAATTTTGTTGAACATTGTGGTCCACCATGGTAACCTGTTCCACTCCTGACTCCTTCTTGATGAAAGCAGCGGAGTCCATCAGCGTCTGCTTCCGCGCTTGCCGCTGTCGCTTGAAATCCTGCAAATCACTTTTAACGAAAGCAGACAGGTCCTTTTTCTTCTTTTTGGGCCTATCTTTGCCAACTGGCTTTGATTCGTTATCCACAGAGTGTTTTTTCGAGGCAGGTGAGACAGTGGCTTTTTGTTCATGAACAATGCACTCAGTAGTTTCTTTCGACGAGCCCAAGTAGATGATTTCTAGACTTGAACTCTGCACGAGAAGCGTCAAATGAGAATGAAACCGACGAAGAGGCAAATTACCCTTCTAGTTCCCTCACTCCCAGGTGGAACAGCCATTTTAGATACCATTTCTTGCCCTAGACATGTTGTGACTACGTATTGGCTCATATTTGATGGTCTCTCTTAACCCACCTTGTGTCTGAAGATTGTAAGGTACTGATGCAGTGCGTTGAACTATGCTACCAGTGGGTCGTCTCGATGGAGGCGCCCCGTCCAGAGACCGAGACAGCTCTGTTCTTTCAACCACACTATCTGAAGTCGAACTAGACAGAGATTGTTGACGACTGGCCTAGTGAGAAAAAAGAGAAGATACTGGTTTCAAGCAACCACCTACATCGAATCATCTTGGGTTACAGAGAGAGACATGCTCTCGAGAGGTATTCCTTCAACAGTTTGTAGCAGATGGGTGACAGCCTCTAGAGCTACGGTAAGCGCTCAACTCAAGGACACCAACGAAATCGCACCTTGAAGGTGAGATTCTACAAACGATTCTCGAAAAGGCCTGATAGCTGTCACAAGCCTCGCGTAGCTGGGAGCCAACGGGTGATGAAGAAAATTTGCAGGAGTGAATGGCACTTGAGGGCCTGAGGCAGGTTGGATGGCTCTCTGAAGTGTCCTCTGTGCTGTCTAGCATAATGACTGGCATTTCTAATAGACGTCAGAAAGGTGAGAATGGCATACGGTCAGTAGATTCACGATCTTTTCGGCTCGTAAGAAACGGCAGGAGAACGATCCAACAAAGGACACACGTTTGGCCTCGCCGCAGTATAATATGCTTTTACATCGCCCAACCAAGTGGCTAGTTTAATTGCAGTTTCTACGTATTCCTTTGTCACCGGTCTCCCGAGACTTTTCTCGTACAACTTGAAAAGCCTCTCGTTACTTTGCGTGACTCCATCTTGAACCATGATGTTGGAGAGACGGAAGTTTCAAGCGTGGGTCGTATATGTAAGATAGGTCTGTTGGGTACAATTGCCAACTTAGAACTTCAGAGGAGTTGCCATATGGTGCACGAACAAACGGTGATGGCAGTGCGCGACAAGAAGCCCATAACTCCGTCACTACTTTCGGGTCACAGTGCTTGGGTCAACCTTCAACCTACTCCTATGAAAAGTTCCACTTCTATTTGCCTACGTGACGATGAAGTGCAAAGGAACCTCAATGCCTGTCTTTTTGAAGCCCCATTCAATAATGAGTTAAGCCCGTGCCCGTCTCTACGAACTTGAGAACACGGGAAGATGCAGAATCAGTCCTTCAGACCACTCCGATGACTATAATTTAGATCCCGATGAAGTCTAATTTATACTAGCTAAAGTAGGTCCGTCAGAAACAATGACTACGGTAGCTGTGCTACCGCACAAGACACGATCAATGTCCTTGGTCTATGTGTGACCATATTTGTTCCCCCTCTTGGATGTCAGGTTAGTGGATCTCATTTGTTAAGACTTGACTTCGAGAGTTGCTGGAAATAATTTTCTGAGTGGTAGTAAGAAACAAACCTGGGTTTGTAAACTAAACAATGAAAAGTCAGCCTTTAGAGGACTAGTTTTGGTTTGAATGTTGTCTCAACCTGAGTTGAGCTGAAGCAATAGCATTGATACTCTCATGAAATAGTTGGAACCAAATACAAAGATCAACCCTGATGCAATAAACAAAATAGCTTGTGCTCATTGGAATATGGCATGCCCAGGGCACAAGTGCATGAGCCAGAACACCAGTGCATGAGCCAGAAAACCAGTGCACTGATGGTACACTAAACGGTGCACTGTGTTTTATGCACTAACCACCAGCATAAACAAACCGCTCATTGGTACAATATCGACGCATGACCGGTGTTTTCGATATGGTGGTGGTGGGGTCAGGCGGGGGCCCTGACGAAACCAATCTTTCTGCGTGTGTTACAAGTTCAAGTTGGCGCTAAGGTGTTTTTTGACTTGTGTATCCAGATACCTCCTGAAAGCCGGAGAGGCGAGATGGAATGATGGTATCATTGCCCTCGAAGCTGGTGCGAATGGCACTGAAACAGCGCTCAATCAAACTGACGTGTGTGAGCAGGCTCCGGCCAGGGTGCTCTGTATCGGCTCGTGAAACAGAATCCTCGGCTTTTCAACCACCTTCCTGAGGACAGTAATCAGGACAAGGCACAGTTTTATAGTGCAGGCGAAATCTTTTCTTTTGTTAGGTGCGCCCTTGAAGTCTTCCCTTCGGGCAAGTATGCCTATTGTATTTCAGATCATACCTCATCACGCACGCCCATTTGGACCACATCAGCAGTCTTGTGATATCAGCAGGATCCTTAGATGGGCCAAGGAAATGTATATATGCCACGAAGACAATTCTCCAGGATCTAGAAACAATATTTTCTGGCCGTATTTGGCCTAATCTCGCGTTATGGGATGATTCTGGTGACAAACACAAACTTCTATACAAGCCGTGTGTCTCCCCTTCATCCCTCTTTGTACTCCTCTCAACCTAGCCATTTCCAGTCTAGAAGCAGATGGAATATATCATGTTGTTCAAACAGGCATTTCTGTCAGAAGTTTCCCCCTGAATCACGGTGCAGACGTAAAGGGGTCCTACATGTCCTCTGCTTTCTCTATCCGGCATGATTTGTCTTCTATAGAGTTCCTCTTTTTTGGTGATGTCGAACCGGATTCACTAGTACCGACTCCTCGTACCATTGACATTTGGCGAGTGATAGCCCCAAAGATTCCTAACACTCTCAAGGCTATTTTCATTGAATGCTCGTGGCCTTCAGGACGAGCAGATGACATGCTCTACGGGCATCTCACTCCAGAACACCTGGTAGCTGAACTGGTCGTCCTTGCAAAGGAGGTCGTGAAATATCGAAAATCGGAGCTAGCACCCAGGACTACTCCTGGACCTGCAAGGAAACGTCAAGAAACTAGATCCATAATCGATGAAGAACTTCTAAACTCCCTAACGGGGCTGCGGATCTACGTTATGCACTGTAAAGACGATACGACAAGCATCGAGCATGAACCTACGAGACAATTAATCACTGACCAGGTCAGGGAACTTGTCAAAGCCCATCAGCTTGGTGCCATAATTGTTTGCACAGAACCGGGCATGCGTATAAGTATGTTTCCTTCGTATTGGGCAACTCACGATTACTGACGGGGCCCGATAGGTATTTAAGGTCAGCCTGCTAGCAGCAGAAAAATCCTCTCCCTACTCCGTTCGCACCCCAATCGGCTGAAGATATCCCGCTTGGGATACCAACTTGTATCCTTATATAATTGCTGTAGCATAGCTCTCTTACAACATTTTGTATCCCCAACCCCGGCCGATTTAGATGACATGATGGAGGGACTATTATTGCTACACAGAAAGCGCAAAAATAACATAAAACGGACATAGAGAAGCGTTAAAAACAAGGATTACAGACGCCTGATGCATGGTCCCCATCCCAAGTACGTAAAAATCAGACTATAAGCAAGGTAATGGCAGATTATTTGCAACGTGACCAGGGGTAAGCGCTTACGACGAAGCATACAGCTTCACTACACCATCAGCACCAGCGCTTACCATTACTGGCATAGTTGGGTGGAACTCAACATCTAATACTCCCTCCCGAGCTTTTTCTCGGTGAGTTGTGATTTCCTGAATGCACGTTCGAGAACCAGCCATGTCCCAAAAGCGCACGGAACAATCATGACTACCGGACACAAGCGTGAACCCAGAGGTGTCTATTGACAGTGATGTCACGCTGTCCAAGTGGGCCAACATCGAGTGGGTGCATTGACCTGAAGAGGAATGGTTAAATGACGCTGCATAGAGAAGATTCACGGTTTCGAACCAGTAAGAACATCAAAGATCTTGATATATTTATCCTCGTGAGCTGTCACAAGAAGAGGCATACTCGGGTGGGATGCAATGCAGTTAATTTGTGTTGCAGATGTGCCATCTTTGATAAAAATATCAACATGCGGGGAGCAACACCTTGCACAGATGACGTACCGTATGTCGTGTCACTCTGAAGTCGAATCTGTTCTTTGCCTGTCTCAATATCAAATATTTTGACAACTGCATTCTGATATGCGACAGCAACTTTCTTGAAGTCTGTCTTCAGGACCTCAACTGAAGTAGCCCCCGATACATCAGCTTCATCCTCGAAATCGTTGTTGCTGTCTAAACCATTCCAACGCCACGACAGCTTCAACGATCCACCTCCAGAGGGTCCGCCAACGTCCCAAACCTTCACAGTACCCTCTGCGCCACAGCTAACCAGGGTGTTCTCATCCTTGACAAGAGCAAGGTCCCATACAGCATCTGTATGACCGATGAGCTCACCTCGCACCCGAGTTTCGTCATATGGTGCATATGTAGTATGGGAAGGAGTTGGTAGTGCCCATACCCTGATTGAGGAGTCCAGAGAGGCCGAGTAGAGAAGATACTTGGAGGGAGAGTGAATCAATCGGGTGATTGCTGCAGAATGGCCTCGTAATGTGAGTTGTGGCTCAACCTCTGTCGTTGGTCGCGTGCTACATTCGGAGTCAGAAACTGAGTTGGCTTTTATGGAGCGTCACGCACGATGGTGATGAAAGACTGGACACTTCCATTCGCCAGATTTTCACTGTACAGTCATCTCCTCCTGTTGCCAAGCACAGTTCGTTTGGATGAAATGCCACCGCTCTGACAGCATCCAGATGACTGCCATTAACCGCCCTTAGTATGATGAATGTTCATTTTTCTTATTAAACCACTGACTTTCGGAGGGTCCGTTTGGCTTTCCATATTTTTGTATCTTCGCCTTCCCCAACAACTGAGGACTCTTCATCATACATGTCTATGTCTGGATCCTTCATATCGTCATCATCTCGCCGTGATTCCCATGCATGGACACCTGTTTGGTTTTCTTTCGCCACGTGAGCTTGTTCTGCTGCTTCGTGAGATTGCCTCAACCTTTCTTTCCATTCTCCAGCATCATCAGGGCGATATATGGCAGTTATTTGCCTGTTATCTAGATCTGCCTCTTTTTCTTTTTCCTCCTGTGACAGAAGTCCCGAAGATGGTTGCTGGGTGGAAAGCTCCGTTGAATTAATATTTGACTGGCTGCTAGCAGCAAGAGGGTTGCGATCCGATGTATTTTGTGACCCAGGGATCATAGGAGCAGAAAGGGATAGAGTGTTGAGCCCGTTCAGCAGTGGAAAGTCTTTCCCTCCTTCTACCAGCACCTTTCTTGGCCTGCCATTGTAAGGAATCTGGTCAAAAGAGGGGACGTTCGGGAGTGAAAGGGGTATCGAGGAGTTGGTGAGGAGTGGTCTATTGGGTAACGGATTCATAGCTTGAGGAGACGTCAAGTAGGAAATCTCTTGAAGGCACCTTGGAGAGTTTGAGTAGGCACCCCGACATCCGATCAACTGCAACGTACTGTTTGAGATAGTCGCGACTACGAGCTCTGCTCTTCGGATCGCGTCCAAGAGGTGCTTTACCAAGACTGGTGATGGGAGAGCCTGAGGGCATTGTCAGATAGATCCAACAGAGACCTGAAGGAATTACCTCCAGCACCTAGAATGAGTCCACCGTTCGACAGTCGGCTTTCAGGAAGTGGAGAGTCTGCAGAAACAGTCTAAGTTGTAAGTTCCCGAAATATGGGAATGAGCCAACCTTCACTTCGAGGGGAACTCCCGCTGCTCTCCTCTTTGTGGCTTCCGGAGTCATCCTTCGAACCAATTGAAGACTCATGAGCTTGTATTACTCCGAGCTTTGACGAAGGACCTGGTTGAGTGAGTTGCTTCGAGCTAGAGTATCTATGTCAGGCCCCACGTATGACATAGAAATGAAATACGTACCGTTCCATGCGCAAGACGAATTCGAGCATTTTAATGCGTCGCATAAGGTCGAGCTTGACATTGTCAAAAGATCGCTTCTCACCCTCGAGTAGGGCGATTCTAGCCTATGAAATGTCATGGATGACGACTTCGTCGTCGCAAGCATGAAGCTCACCCGCATTTCTGCTCTCTCAATCTCCCATTCGTTTCTATCGCGCTCATAGCGTCTCCACTCTGACTGGAGAAAGTGCAACACGCTAGAAAGAGTGACATCCTGGCCATTTTGAGGAGGAGGAGGAGGTATGGTATTTGGCTGGTTTTGTTGTAGCTGCTGTTGTGGCTGTTGCAGCTGCTGCTGTTGACCCTGCTGCTGGTGGTTGCTGGGCGGTAGGCCCTGTAATGAGCCCAGCATAGATATTTTGTGTGTTGAGCAAGGAGATTTAGATTTGTGAGGGAGAGACGCGATTGGTAGACTCGGACTGGTAACATCAGGCGTAGAAATAAACAACACCAAAGTTTCTTCCTACTAGCGGTGCGCTAAGTTCACAATATCTATTAATTCATTCTTATTTCTTGCCGCTTCTAAGAAATCATCAGTGTTTTCCTACTGCGATAAGTCATACTTACTTCTTGATGCCTGAACCTCCCATTGGGCCGTCTGAATGTGTAGGGTGAGCTGAAGCTGCTTGCCATGACTTCTTCACCTACCCTTCATAGCTATTGAAAGGCTAGTTGGGAAACATGGTGCACACCTCAGAACAGACCACTGTACCTTTCTCTCGCGCAGCTTTCATAGCATCCTGCTCCGCTTTCTTCTTTTTCTTGAATTCGAGGTCCTCCTCAGTCTCCTCTTTCTTCTCCTTCTTGGCCGCCTACATACCAGAAGATTAGAGCAGTCAGTTTTATCCTAATCAAACATACCTTCAATGGCTTCAGCTTTCCACCCTGTCGACTGGACATGTCAATGAACGAGATTAGTGAACCAATTATATTAGCGCTCTAATCAGTTTATCCTTCAGTTTATCCTTTGTTTGATTTCAACGGTGTTGTTAAACGGCCATTCCGGAATGAAAATAGAGATTGGTGGAATCTAGCATTTAAACAGCCCGCAGGACGATCTTTTCCGTTCTCGGCTTTTGCTCTCCTTCCCATTTACATGATGACACAAACACTGACTGGAAGGCAAGGTGCACAGTGGACCCTGACGGTATCGAAACACTGGGATGTTCTTGGTCCGTTTCCAATTCATGCTCGGGAACAGCAATTTCTCTCTCCGTCGTATCCAATCAACTGTAAGCTCAGTCCTTGTGTTTTGACCTGTAACCAAGCCGATCACGTCGAGTGTCAAAACCCATCAATTTAAAGAGCGTATGGCCCTCCTCATACGCGGATAATGCTGTTGTCCGCTGGTCAAAGACGCAACTCTCAGATGACGGTGTCTTGACAGTGGCATTTCCTGAAATAAGGTATACGGGAGTCATCTTCCTCTTTGATTAGGAATTTACTGCAAGGCTAGATGGGAGAGACTGCGCGCAACCGAGGGTTGGACTGCATTGCAGCATCACGCAGTCCTTCGGGGAATACTAACTTTGATACCACCTAACAAAGCCGTATCTGAGGCGGCTGTGCCAAGAATCCTCGTTCAGCTCAAGCAAGGCTCATACTTTACCATCTTGCCTGTAGATGTAACTGCGAGAACACCAGAGTGGTATGCCGGTAATATTTATGACATGGAACGAGCACTTCCACGAGTAGTTGATCTACCTACGGCCCCAGACCCTATGAACCCGACTGAATACGAGATTCTTATTAGTGGAGATTACGAGGTGATGGGTTTTGGTTACCTTTTTATCTCACCAAAGCTGCTACTCATTGGGTACAATTTCTAAGATCAGGCTCTTCGGTGACCCTCATGTTATGGACACGGAGATACCTACCCAAGTCATTAGCTTATCCATGGAAGTTGAGAGCAATCAAATGACTATTAAGCACGAATCATCACAAGATGTATTATGTGACTTTGTCGACGGTCTTGCGTTCGGTGAGGCTATGGGCATAGGTTTTCGAAGCACAACTTGGTCGACTGTAACTCGTGTCGTTAGCCAGCACTCGGCAAGTGTATATAAATCACTGCTCGACTCATCGGCTGATTTTACTTCTCAGGAGATCCAGCTTGAGTTAAAGCAGCCCATCGAAGTGGCACCCTCACAAGTACGCATCGTACCATTAATTATCCTGCAAAACAAGATTTTCTGCAGCGATTCGTTGGACGTAGTCGTGACTGTTGCGTACGGATCTGGCCAAGAGCTTGAAATAGTCATAGGCCTACCCATTACGCAACGCAGCTCAGCTGAAGCATCTGAACATGTGGCTTTCAGAGCAACATATCTTGACAACTCTACAATGCCTACTGCATTTCTGGCCATCCCTCCGGTCGAACATCCCCGAAGGGGTAGCCCCCCTATTTTGGCACTGCGTAAATACATAGTGCCTCTCATGGATCCCGCTCATCCAGGTCTTACCAGATGGCGCCGGAGTAGACATAATCACAAAATCTTTCTGGCTTGAGGTTTTACCCCCAAATAACTTCAGTTGGACTATCGTTCCAAGTGGTCGAACTTCTTGGGTAAGAAATTTCTCATGCTCTGTAGAATCATATCCAACCACATCCTCCTTATCAGGGACTTGACTGGCATGGACCAAGTGCCCAAGATGCTTTAAGTTCTGTCGACGCACTCGCTGGCATCCTCAAATATTCTAATGTGTGGAGAGATACGCGCTTCAAAGAAGGAACCAAAGTCATTATTATTGGACATTCTAATGGGGGTCAGGGAACTTGGTATATCGGTGCACGGTTTCCCGATAGAGTTCTTGGTATCGTACCCGCCGCTGGGTACATCAAGTCTCAAGCCTACGTCCCATTGATAATGTCTCGGTAAGGTTCAGATAATAATTCGATACTTACACCCTTTATCAACTGGGCAGATCCGGGCACTTTATTGACCCTTTGTTACGTGCTATATTGGAGACTTCCTTGACCCCAGATGACAATGATCTATTCATGACGAATGTCGTTGGCAAGCCAGTACTCGTTGTCCACGGGTTTGTCATCCCATGATTCTTGGATCGTCTGTTGAATGATTGTGTTATGACAGGGGAGATGATGATAACGTACCCGTCTGGCATGGACGGGAGTCGTTTAGCATCATTGAAACATGGAACAGGATCCTTGGCACTACTTCTAACATTGTGTATGTAACACTAATGATCTAGGACTTAATGACACTGAATCGAAATCCATCTAGTATGAAAGAGGACAAGAATCAACTACACTTTTACCCTACTGTATTCAATAATTCGCGAGTCCGGGAATTTATCAACGGCCTGCTTGAGTCCCCTCAAAATCGCATAGAATTATTTGAACCCTTTACTCTAACCGTCTTCATACCGGAGGAGAGTGGGTCTTTGCATGGCTGGAGGATTGAAAAGGTCAGAGTTCCAGGGAGGTGCTCATGAAATCTTCCTCTATTCCCTGGAAAGTTCTAAGAACTTGTGCCAGACTAGCGAGACTGGCAGTTACGTTTTCAAGCTGCTACGCCATAGAAGTGCACACAACCAATGTCTGCGTATTCTCAATCGCAAAGCTACATGGCTCCTTCTCTGTGCTTCATATCGACAGAGATGACTTCGTACTGGATTCTTCAACTCGGGAACAGCCCATCCGATGCGAACGCGATGCTTCGTCTAAATGGAAAGTGTGTAGAATAGTTGCATTGCGCAATCATATCTCTTCTAACGACCTGAAGCTGGTAAACAGTCAACCACAGAATTTGATGCCATCTCCTCCAACCAGAATACAATCCTTCCTCTCGAGTAATGGGACAATCACGTTCATCCAGCCGAGCTCTAAACAAGGACTACCAAAAAATTTCAAGTCATTGGCATTCAGACTCGCACATGATTTGCACGTCTACCACCGTCTTGACTCCCAGATTGTCGAACTAGCCAACGAACTAACCAACGGGACGGAATTGACCTGGCCAGATGGCAATATTGTTTTGATCGGGACATTGAGTGACCCACTCATCAAGTACGTCCTGAGTCAGGGAAAAATTCCCTTGGCCATTCAAGGAGATTACTTGACACTAAATGGTCACAATCTCAATACGAATATTCACACAGGTAATCTACAGCTACCTTGTTGGCCTCCCAGTACTCGATCTGATAGTAGAAAAAGGGTTGATATTCTTACATCCTCATCCAACTTCGCCTGACGCTCTGATTATGTTTATCATTGGAGAAAGTGCGGAGGCATTGGAGCGGGCGGCGCGTCTCTTCCCAATTAGGACTGGGATTACCGTACCTTCCTGGATGATTCTTGGACCAGCAATGAATGAACTTGGAGCAGCTGGGATATCTGGAGCAGGGTCAGTCGTCATCATCCTCAGTGCTAGTTATAATGATTAACAAGTGACAGAACATGGGGGTCTGCCTGGACATGGAATGACGCACTTTCATGGTCGGAATCGTTCTAACGAGAAATTGTAACCACGTTCAGACAATCCGAAATAACTGCGTCAGGTTAATTGTCATACATGTTGTTACAATACAATATGCAGTGGTAAAACCCAGATAGGACAATGACAGATATGCGCGAAGAGATAGCAATTAGAACAAAAAATCTACTGTTGGGATATTGATTCTGCGACCTGCAACATCTTGCGTCACGGCCAGAGTCGCAGAGCTCATGATAAGTTATGACGCACACTATCGAGCAAAACAGTCACTTCCGGAGCAATACGAATGAATTCCTTGGCCCAGAACTCATATTTTGGGTTGCGAAGAAGTTCAATGAAAGTGACTAAGGCACCCCAAGGGTGTGGTCGGTGGACAATGAAGCGCTCGAGGAGGACTTTGGTCATAATTTCTCGGAAGCGGTCATCCTTCATCTCGAGGAAGAGATGCAGCATCAAGGAGCTGAACCAATGGGTATGTGCATTCGGGTAACGTAAATGCACAGCTATCGAGCTTAAGAGATAGTGTTGCCCTAATGGAGAATAAAATCAGTCAACCAGTTGATTCGTTTAGGGATGATCCAAATGCCAACCTTCATCATCTAGGTTGCTAGCAAGGTATTGCAAAGCGACAACCCCAGGGTCACTTGGGGTGAAAAGCGAAGCCCCGCTACGGGCTTTGGCCTGTGCAACAGACGACACGCCAATGAAGATCACGAGTGAATTGATCAGAGAGTGATTATAAGTTTCTGCTGCAGTGTCAGAACCTTCAGAGAGCTTAAGACGATCCTTCAATGAGGCCAAGAAAGATGCGGAGCCACGACCGAGTAGATACTGTTCAAGGTAAGACCGGAGTTCTCCACTCTTAAGACCAGAGCTGAAGTCAGATAGGATAGGGGGAATAGGACCCATTTCGGGAATGGACTCCAATTTCTGATCGCGAAGGTTGGGGTCAGGGAGAATGATAGCGGGAGGGAAGGCACTGAGAATGATGTTTCGCAGCTGAACGCAACGCTGAGGAATGACATCGCATAACGAGAAGTAGTATTCGCTCAGAAAGTCAGGAAAATCGTGAAGGAGGACAAGAAGGAGGCGCAAAGCGCCACGGTACAGATCTTTTGTTGCGCTTTGCAAATCTGCATCTTTCAAGAAGGGAGAAAGGAATTTGAAGAGCGAGACAAGGAGCTTGTGGAAAGCAGACCAACCCTATGAATCGACTAAGTAAGCAAGCATACTGCTGGGATAACCTGAGGACATACCTCGCGATTCTCCGACATCAAGAGCTTGGGCATGAAAAGTCGATGGGAGATAAGACACATCCAAGAGAAGGCAAATCCAGGGAAGTATGTGGGCTGAAGAGAGCTGTACGTGTCACTAATCGCAACTAGCAGGTGGAAATAAACGGGACCAAGATGATTTTCAATGGCGTGAAGGTCGTTAACAAGACTGGAGAAAAAGCGGAAGAAAGGTTTCTGTTGGAATGCAGCACCCTGCTCCTCGTGCAAATTGGCTAACACCAGAACAAAAATTGAGAGTATTTTGGTCAGGTAGTGAACCTTGGCCTGGTCGTTATTGACACCAGAAGCATCCCCATGGTACTTGATGATGTACACGATTAGACGTGACATCGCATCCAAAGCTTGAAAGGCGTATGCGAAGTCATTAGAGGCAACACACTTGACATAACTGTTGACACTGGCTTCCGCACAAACTCGAAAGAAGAGCGAGGACATATCCTCTACCTTCAATATGCCCTGTTTAGTTAACTGTGTGATGAAAGGAACAAAGCTTTTCTCGGGCGAATGGGACCGCTGGAAAATGACAACCCATTGTTGAAACCAGATATACAACTTGTCACGTAGTTGCTCTGATTCAGATTTCGTAGGTAGTGGACGGGAGGTTACATCGGTGGGGGCAGGAGGCCGTCTGACGCCACGAAGGTCATCAAGGAGGCGGGTGACACTGTGTGACCTTGAGAATGGGTGCATATATTAGCTAAAAAACTGGAACGAACTCGTCATTTGCCTTGCCAGCCTTGAACATTTGATTGAGTGTATCGATGGTGTATGCAAAATGAGCTTGCGTCGCCACAGGAGGATCTGCAGTCGAGCATTCACGGATCAGCCCAGTAGCATAGGTTATAAGATTTAGGTGAGGGTCAGTGGAAAGAGATTTGGCGAGCTGCTGGTCTGTGACACTGATACTAATCAGACTGCTCCTCAACAGTGTAACAGTGACCGGAATGTTGAGTTTTCGCTGCAGAATGGAAACGTCAATAAGACCACACCAATGATATTAGACATCAAACCAACTTCATCATTGGAATATAACAACCATTCAATGGCCTCCTTTGCCACGTCTTCGAAGGAGTGACACAATTGTTCCAGAAGTGCAACATAAACTTCTCTGCCGAGTTGAGAAGGAATATTGTATAACTTGCGCACGATAGCCTGTGACATCATCAAAGGAGTGTGCTGACGATCGGCGGCTTCGACTGCAAGATAGATAATCTGGCGAACAAGATGACGGACTTCATGACCGGGGGGTAAGGTAGTCAGGCTTTGCACAGGCAACTGAAGCATAATGGCCTCAAGATCACGAGTCAAGTCCTGGAAACGGCTCATGATCTCTTGATGACTCTGCAAACCTGGGTCGGAAACATCGTGCTCAAGAACAGGAGATTGATTGTTGTAGGTGAACGAATGAGTAGAGTTTGGTCGACTGATATGAGGGCGGACATGGACGGCTACAGAAAGAATTCAGTTTCGAGTGAAAAAATTACACTTCATACCCACCAAAATCCTCATAGACGGCTGCTTGCATACTCTGGATACCGCCTGGTTTGATGCGAAGAGGGTCAGGGAGACTCAGAGCAAAGCTTGGGTGAGGAGTGTTTGGGTCAAAGTAGGGACCAGAGCCATGAACCTCGCGATGACGCCTTCGGCTCTCGATAGAAACCGCAAAATTATCCTCGAGATCGGCAGTGACCCTCTCTACTGCAACCTTTTCAATAGCAGCGCACGCGATGTCCAAATTATCCTGCATAAGTAAGAGAATAACTTGTTCGGGAACCAATTGCTGAAACACATGAGTGAGTAGGCACACAGTAGGCTGAGTGAAGACCGTACCTCATTAAATCCTTCGTGGTTCAAAGATTGACGGAGATGGGTGGTAAGGTTGGTTCTCATTGGCTCTTTACAAGTTACCAAAGCCAAACTGCCTGCAAGCTTCTGAGCCATGAGATGACCAGCCTTCTTCAATTTGTCTTCATTGGGCTCGGCCGCAAAGTCCTTGGTAACCAGCTCTCGAGTAGAAATGCCAGCGATAGTCACGGAACGCTCTACAACAGGCATAATAATCTACCATGACGTGAGCACCATGAGATGAAACTGCAAAATTGAAACGTACATCGCGCACTGACTGATCCACAGCAACTTGTACAGCTTGTTTGAAAGATTGATTGACATTCAGCGGGCTCAGCTGAGGGTTAATGTGGACTTGAAGCGAGAGCGCTGATAGGATAGCCTCAATATGACTACTGATCGCACGTTGATTATCCGTCTGAGGAGCGAGCATCACACCATCCTGCATTAGACCATCATCCATTCTGCCTGTCTGTACCTCCCTAGAAAAACCGGGAGGCCTCGAGCGAATCACTTGAGTTGCCTCGACAGAATCCAAATTGATGTCCAACGCCTTGCATAAAACCTCAATTTCAAACTTGAGATTCAGCTTGAGCTCCGCATGGTGGTAAAGTTCAGCCAGAAGGCTTATTACAGCCATCAACCAGGGATTGGGGGGTCTGAAAACCTTGGAGCGAGCGCACGGTTCAAGAGTCTTGCAAACGAAGGGGATGGCGACAGGTAGACGATTTTTTGTATAACCCTCAATCAGCAAACCCTTGAACGACAGGTTCTTATGTTTGATGGGCTGGTCCCTAGCTAAAGTAATCGTTCCAAGCCAGGAACCGACATTTTTGAGAACATTACGCTCCGGACCGGATTGTAGAGTTCGCTCAGCATTCAGCATAGCTTGGGCTTTAGTGAAGGTTTCATGAAGAACATATCGAGAGAGTTCCTTGCAGCTCAAGGTGTCGAGGAAACAAAGGTATAGCGAGTGGTTGTTTGGCTCGGAGCTAATGCGTTGGTCGACGAGGTAGTGGGCGAACCAACGGGAGTATTCGTCTACGAATTGTTCACGCATCTCCTCGATTTTGACGTCGAAATTACTGGGTGCGAGGTTGTTAACAATGAAAAGGATCTTGTCTGAGAGCTCTTCCGGTGGCATGGCAACCTCTCCAGTAATGGCATTTGGTCTTATGGAAGTAAAAACAGGTGCTGGTTCGGGAGCAGGGACATTAGATGGTGCTAGAGTCATGTTTTGCAAGTCTGTGCCGTCCACAGGTCCTCCCGAAGCAAGTATGTGCTGGATATTGGCTGCCAAATCAGGACGAACCTCTGCAAATTGAGGGATATGCGACAAAGCTTCGCACAGAGGCCTCCACTCTGGAAGTCGAAATTCAAACCGATTCAAAGCTTGAATACCGAACTCGAACAGGTTAGTGTGGGGAGCACAGCCAAGTGCATCTAGGATGTAACGGATAGCAATGCCGAGAGGGATGTAATCAATTAATTGGTGGCGGATCAGAGACCCGAAGAGGTAAGCGGTGAGGGATAGTTCACGGGCGGGGTAGTCGGACTGGAAAAATCTGTACTCATCGAAAAGAAAGTGGAGCATGCAAGAAAAGAGCTCGTGATCACGAGGATTCTGGGACGCCTTGAAGCGTTGAAGCATGTTGGTGACCTCATCGATGGACGTAGCAGTATCATACATCTGCTTATAAATATTATCGACCTCGGCTTCAATATCTGCAGAGTAGCTCATCACTGCAAAGCCGGGCTCAATTTCAGAACCAGGTGTAAGGTTCATAAGTCGAGGATGAATCTGCAGGCATGCATTGCGAACATCCAAGCATGCTTCGACATCGGCCTCGGGCATATACTCGGTGCTATAGTCAAATTAGCACAAATGTTGGAGACAAGCATGCTAAATCGTGCTGACCTGCTGCGTAAAACCCTGAGAATGACTGTGACGACATGGGCATTGAGGGGCATAGTCCTACTCTCAATGGGCGTCTCTGAAAGACGACAAGTTTTCTCGCTGTCCATCTTGGCAGCTAGAAAAGTGATCACAGAGTGCAAGAATTCTCCGTGGTAACGATTGACATGATCTTGAAGCCATTTGTCAAGATTCAAGTACTCTCGACGTGATGCTAGAGCGGCGACGTCGAGAGCAAACGTGAAAGGGCGGACTTCAAGAAGAGCTTCTAAAATCTGCAGAAACTTATAAACGTTCGACTGGGTTTCCGGCCCAAGTTCAAAATTGCTTACTTTCAAATCCTGAGCGACGTCTAGAATACGAGTAATATTTAGGTTATTTTCGTCATAAAATTCGCGGAAGGCCGTAGTCAAGTAATTTGAATCAATCTGCCAAATCCTCATGAAAACTAATTGGTGGTTTGGATGACCAGCAAGAAACATGGAAAGCAGCTTCCGAGAGTATTCTCGACGTATATCATTCCATTTGGGGTCCTAGAAAAATCCATCAACTTCAGTGGATATTAAAAAAGGAATGACCATTGAACGTACTGGAACCTGGAGTAATCCCATGTGAACTAATTCTGCACTAATTTTGATGGCCTTATCCAACATATCACGGATACAATTACGTATCTCCACTGAATCTGAGCCTGCAAGGCGCACCAAGACCTGAAACAATTCAAGAGAGTTCCAAGTGTGGCTTTGGACGTTCGCAGCAAGCGCCCTGATAGTGGGGCTCGCGATTGTAACATCGTCAACCGTAACGATCCTACGGCCGGGAAGAACGACAAAATTAAAGGTATCCGCCGGTAGTGAAAGTAGGGCATCAAGGAGGCGTAGCTGGTACAACGGATTATTCCATATTTCCCAAAACCCAGTCACTGCATGGGGTTCCACGTCGCGGGGTGCGTTGAGAAGAATTGAGATCAGAAGTTTCAATGTTGCTGTATCTACACCATGGCGGTCTGGCCAATCAAACGATTTGATAACACCCGGCCAGTTGAGTTTAACATGCTGTCGAAAATAAATTTAATCAAGCCGTGAATGAAATTTGGTACCAGCACCTACAAAACTTGCCAATGTGCGAATCAAAGCTCCCACATCACACAGCGGAGTACCCTCAACAGCAAGCCTTCCCAGGGTTGAGATGATCTCGATAACTTGAGCTTCACGTGGGGGGTTTTGTTCCATAATACCAAAACGTTCCAATAGAGCGCGCAGAAGATCGGGATCACTGGTGATTTCTGGGCCGAGCTGTATGAGAACTTGAACAAGAGAAGTACCAGGGGGAAGACTAGGGTTAATGTGAGCATACCACGCACTATCTGTTGAACTTGGATCAAGTCTTACCTGAGGTGCGTAAAAATCCGGCGCAGAGCTGGCGAGATGGCTTCTTTTCCGTATTTCGTCTGCGCAGCTAAAATCAAGGCCTGACGTTGTTGCGCGTCCAAGACAGGTGAGTCAGAAGGCAGCTCGGAAAGGACTTTGGCCATAACTTTCGCGAACTGGTTGAGGCTCAGGTCTGCGTTATCGAAAGAAGAAGGATGGCAAAGGGAGAGAACCGCGCCCTCAAACTCGAGGTGAATGAGATTAACAGCCTGGCTCGCGAGTTCTTTTCTTGTATTAGAATTAGAGATGAATGCCGCGGCAACAATGAGACGTTCTAATGGACGTAATCCCACACGATCCACAAATCGAATGAGATCAAAGAAACGGAGTGTATCTCCCTCTCCCTTGTCGATTGCCTCTCGGAATCGGTCTGCAAGGATCGGGTCTCGGCCGATGCGTTGAGTTTCCGAAACGAGAAGCCGGAATGTAAGAGCGTCCGAACCGCCAAACCCAGAGCCAGAAGTGAGGCGCTGTTGAGAATGGTAGATAAGACGACGTATGAAGTGCAGGTAAGTTTCTACGCCGTGTTGTTCAGAGAGCTAGAGGTGACGCATCAGGACCATTTCATCCTTGGACGCAATTTTGTAATTTTAAGCACGTACCGAGCGTATTTCAAGCTGATTTCTCTCGAAGTTCTCCTCCGTGAGTGTCGAGAGTAAGAAGACGATTTGAGCCTTGACGATGGTATGAATATTAGTGGCCGACGAGTTGTCCATATGGGACGACGACCTGGAGGGGGTCACCGAACGCCGCGCAGTGCTTCCAGGTCCGGTCGCCGTTTTGAACGATTTTGTGGGGGTGGAATCAACAAGAGGAAGAGACAGAGACCGCCTCCAACACGGTGTAGTGGCAATAGCTCCCTCAATCTCAACATGTTCAAACTCCGAAACCAAACTTGGAACTCCGACAGAGTCAATAGTCAGTCCACAATGCTATTCTAGTATACTTTGGACAAAGAAAAAGTCGCTGCTAACAATACCATGGCAAACACGTAAAATACACGACCCTGTTTGGTAGGGTCATCATCGGAAAGGAAACTTCGAAGAGGAAGGAAGATCAGGCCAACGAGAAAATTAGCAATCCCTATGACACAAGTTAAAACATAGAAAGAGCAAGGAAGATGACTTACAATTCAGCGAGAGCGCCATTGAAGACAGTGCAGAGACAGCCTAGGACTGAGTCAGCATACTGATCTCGCCTAGGCTTAGACATTCTCACAGATGGCGGAGAAACTTCAGGTATCATTACGAAAGGAATCGGACCTAAGCCGATAGCAAACGACCTGAGAAAGACTCTATCTATGAGAGACATAGGTGGATGCCGAAAACAGACATACATTACGAAAGTGAGCGTCGCAATGCTGGCGATGGTATGGAACCCGGAGTCAAGGCCGTAGCCAACCGCAACAAGGGAGGCAACTGCTCCAAGAGTCGAAAGAGTGAGGAGAGATTTCCGACCAACTCGCTGGGTTGTTGATCAGTGGTCTGAACTAGGTTATCTCTGAATATGAGGATACCTCTATCAAAATGATGGGCGGGAACGTCATCACGACATTCACAACTGTGATCCCGAGCGAGACATAAGGCCCCCACTCAGGCAACGATTTGGACAAAATCTCGTTGCTGTAGTACAGAACTTGGCGCCAAGGATTCGATAGAGCCATCACAGTAGCAGGAGATCCTCACCTGCGTTGATACCTGAGTCAACTCAACTATATCAGTGAGGACACCCGTAAAACGATCGAAAACACGAACCCGAAACTTGTTGTGACAGCATTGCAAAACAAACAACCATCAAAGGTTTTCGAATGCTTCTCGAAAGGAACAACTGTGCCACTGACGTCGTACTGGTATGTGAACCTGGTCTCCGTACTTCTGACACATCCAACACGGGATCCTCGTCCTCAAGCCTGGGAGCTAATCAAGTGTGCAAGTGGTTAGATTTACCAATCAGGTTGACTTACCATGCTGGGTAACTCTTTTATCCCATAATCGCCCGGAAACTGACTCCATCTCATCTTGGCGGCCCTTGATCCTTAGGTATGTAGGAGTCTCAACGGCAAGATAGCCAGCAAGGAACTGGACCGATCCTATCACTGAAGAGAGAAAGAGTACCAGACGCCACTGTGAGGGAGCAGCAAACCAGAAGCCAGCGACCTGTGTAGCCATGATACCCAGCACAATTCCAAGTTGGGTCAGCACACCTAGAATGAAATTCAGATTGAGCAGCGACGTGAAAAGAATTGCGACAAACCAACGTTCCCACTTATCGTAGAGGGGGCAATTTCTCCGACGTATATCGGCCCAACACAAATTCCAATACCGGATCCAACACCCACTAGGAACCTAAATAGAAGCTGTACATTGTTCTTGTGTGTTTCTGCCTTAGTCTTACCTGCCAAAGCTCAGAGTAGCAACAGACCCACTGATACTCATGAATCCTGCACCGATAGCCACCAAAAGAGCTGTCGCTAGAGAAGCTCCTTTACGCCCGTGGCGATCAATTATAATGTTGGCTGTAAGACTGCCGACAAGCCCGCCAACCGTAAAGATGACGGTGACGAAAGAAAAGACGAAGTCGGACATGGGTATGCATGTTGTATACGAGTCACTGCCAGTCGGAAGCGGTTGACTATTATCCTCGCATGTCAAGACAGCTTTAATTTGGTTCAGTGCTGATATATGATAACCATACTCATGTTGGTGAGATTAGAACCTTGTGTGACGTGGAACGAAACAGGGAAGGTTACCTGGAAAGGGATAACTAGAACCCAGAAGCACAACAACCAACCATAAGTTGTAAACACCTCTCCGTTGAGTCTCTCGTGAGCAGACATGGGCCAAGATTTAGTGGCAGAGATGCTATTGATCCCGAAGAATACTGAGCAACTCAAGGATATGTGACTGCACGTTGACCGGCAAGATCCGACAGATCTGAGATCTTCTCCACATCCTTGTCATGCTATTTCCGGCAATTCCTTTGCCTTGATGGGGGGCAACAAAGTTCAACTTGAAGGCTGCCTGACCATGTAAGGCTTCATTGCTTTTCCCTCTGTTCCTCTCTCTTTTTTGTGTGCCCGCTAGAGCATTTTTCTCCCTTCCCTAATCCCGATGTTCATATTCCCATCTTTCTTCCTGTGTATTTTATTCCACGCCGCTTGCGCCGCAACTGCAGAGCAATGGCGCAGTCGTTCCATTTATCAGTCTGTGTCTTCCAAATTTTTTTAGAGCCCAGAAACCTCTTTATATCTATCTTCCTCTGGCAGGCTTATCACCGACCGCTTCGCCCTTCCCGACGGAACTGACCGCAATGCTTGCGATCCGGGGAAGCGAACATTTTGTGGAGGTACATGGAACACGTATGCATGTTTCCACTTTCATACTTTTGCAAGTTTAAACCTCCTTCTGCTGCATTGGAACAGTATACGTGAGAACCTCGACTACATACAGAATGCTGGCTTCACAGCTGGTGAGTTCATTCGTTTTTGATATGGACAGTATCTTAAATGGACTTGACAGTGTGGATCAGTCCTATCAGTCAGAACTACCAGGGCCCCCATACCGTATACGGCGATCCATATCATGGCTACTGGATACAAGACATCAGTATGCTCGACGACCGCTTTGGCACGGCAAGCGATCTCAAAGCCCTAGTCACAGAGCTCCACAAGAGGGACATGTGAGTCATAATCAATAGTCAAGGTCTTTCTTTCATGTAACTCTAATGCCTACAGGTATATTATGGTCGATGTTGTTGTTAATAATGTCATGGCTACATCAACTAAACCTGACTACTCTCAATATTTCTTTAAGAATGCGGTATGTGTGCTCACTATTTCTCGTCTCCAGTTGCCTTACCTTCTCAAGTCCCTTTACCATCCTTATTGTCCCATTCAGTGGGGAAATATCACCAGCGAACAGTCTTGTTGGCTGGGGGATCAGAATGTGCCGCTTCCGGACGTTGACACAACAAACCCCACTGTCATTCAAAAATATGGTGAATGGATTCAGGATTTGATTAAGGAATACAATATAGATGGTCTCAGAATCGATGGTGCGTTTTCTCAGCTACATTATCATATAAATGCCGACATTCCTTCGGTGCCCTAGCTGCCAAGTACGTGGTCTTCTGGCGCTGTTTCATACAGCTCGAAATTCAATTTACCTTTTCCCCCTACTCAGACATGTCCAGATGGGCTTCTGGCCTCAGTTCTGCACCAAGGCAGGTGTGTTTTGCATGGGAGAAGTATTTGGTGGCCTTCAGGTCGAGTGAGCTGCGTCTTTTCCTCTACCATTTGACCGTTCTGACGTGCCCAGGCCAGTGGCTCAATATCAAGGACATCATGCACTCGACTCCGTTCTCAATTTCCCCATGTATTCGGCGTTGACGGAGGCCTTCAAAATCCCCGGTCCTCAGAACATGACTGCGGTCCAGATCGTGTTTGAGAACTCTAAAGCAAAGTTCAGGGTGATTACCATTCGAACAAACGTTAACTCCTGACACAAGATTTACGATGTCAAAATAGGATACCGGCCTCCTTGGGAATTTCCTGGAAAATCAAGACGTTTCCCGGTGGCACAACCATTCTGTCGACCCTCAGAGTCTGTAGTAAGCCTCCCTTCGTCGTGAGACAAAAGCGAGATGCTTAATGACATTTCATAGCAATGCAATGGTTTTGAGCTGGTTTATCGATGGTATCCCGATCGTATACTATGGGCAGGAGCAATCATTTTCGGGCTTTGCTGATCCAGTAAGCATTCTTCCGTATTGAGAGTTATCCTCCCAATGACTGAGGATAGTTCAACCGTGAACCCCTCTGGACATCAGGTTATCAAGAGACTGATGCTTACAAGTTCATCAAGACACTGAACCAGGTAGGCAAAACCAAGACCTATGATTAGCTTGACTAGAAAATTGGCCAACACAGTTCCGCAATTTCCTTGTGAAGACAGATTGGCTGAAACAAGAATCCCGCATCTTGGCAACTGGCCCTTCCAGCATAGCCGTGATAAAGGGGCAAGTGATAACTGTCGCCACTAACATCGGTTCTCCTGTATGTTCACGTCACATGAATAGGTGTCTTGTGCTGATCATCTAAACTAAACAGCCTCAAAACGGTACCCACATTGCTTTTCGATCACCTTACCAGTCTGGTATGGGGATGATCAAGTAAGCATCTCCATTGTGACTGGTGTTGTTCCCTCAGTTCATGCAATTGTTCAGCGTCCTGACGTGCCAACAGTGGGTGGTGGGCTCAAAGGGCTTCCTAGACGTAGAATACACAAAGGGTGGAGTGCCTGTAGTCCTGTTACCGACGGATTCTTTGCGGGGCTCGGGACTCTGCGGTAACAGTCTCGCTCAATTCGCAGGAAATGAGAGCACTGAAGTCAGTTCCGCGAAATCATTTTCTTTGTCTGTGCACTTGTTATTACTCACCTTGCTTTCATCTACTTACGTTCTTTGATGGGCTACTCTTACAATCATGACAAGTCCAAATGGGATGGATTTCACCCAGTCATTTGATGTACACCACTGGATAGATTAATCGAAAGTGGGACTGCTCTACAAGACCAGTTGGCAGGAACAACGAATGGTACATAGAGGCCGCTGGATTTCGTTTGTCATATCTGGTGCTCGAGAGCTGAATGAGGTGTCCAGAGGAGAGGCAGAAGCAAGGATTTAGTGCAGATAACCCTGAGAGCAGAACAACCGGGAATGAGCGAGCTTTGCCCTATGCTAAAGTACATCGATGTAGAGCGAAGGGATCAAGCGCAGGTGACCAATGAATCAGAGTAGAGAAAGAGAATCTGTTACGAAACCTAAGAACTTGGTATTCGGAAGTCCAAAGGCGTATACCAATCCAGAACGAACACGGAGTGATCAAAGCTAATCCAACCGCTAGACACTTGCTTGGGCTCCTCACAGTGTCGAAGTCGGTGGAGACATCTCTCAGCTACACGATCCTCGACAACCGTTGACATATATACTGTCGAGTTTATCTTAACTGATAGTCGTCTATTAACCGAGAAGCTGTGCAGGGATCGATCCGAGGCCTTCGAATAATTATAATCTACTTCGGTATCTTTCGATGGATGTCTTGAAAATTCGCCTAACATTACCATTACTTGACGCGACGTCTCAAGTCCATCAATTTGAGCAATGGTGGTGATCAGACGTGAGAGCTTAAATTGTCGCTTAATTGTCGCGGCCAAGGCGTTGTGTGACGATAACGCGCCTATACACTCTCGTGTTACTCTCGTGTGTCTTCATCATGCCAAGGGAAATCGTCACGGTCCAACTAGGACAATGCGGGAACCAAAGTCAGTATAAATTCTGTCAAAGCCTGTGGCCCGTGTAGGACTCATTTTGTTTTTTGAGTGGGCTCTGTTTTTTGGCAGCGGCTTTGTGCCGAACACGGGATTAGTAAAGAAGGTATACTTGAAGAATGGGCGACGGAGGGCGGAGACCGCAAAGACGTATTTTTTTATCAGGCGGACGATGAACATTATATTCCAAGGGCTATCCTAGTGGATCTTGAGCCTCGAGTATAATTTGATCAACTCACCAATGAGATATGTGCTTAAGAAGCGCTTATAGGTAATTAACAATATCTTAACGTCATCATATGCAAGCCTTTACAACCCCGAGAATATTTTCCTATCTACGGATGGAGGAGGTGCCGGTAATAATTGGGCACAAGGATACTCATCAGGGGAAAAAATATATGAAGAGATTATGGAGATGGTAGACCGTGAGGCAGAGGGTAGTGACTCTCTCGAAGTGCGTACATCGATTTCGAACACTCCCTCAGCTCTGGGCATTCATCTTTCTCTATCCATCATGCACCTGGAACCATTGATTTACTTCCCCCTTTCCATTCAACAGGGGTTTATGCTCATGCATTCCATCGCAGGTGGTACAGGATCAGGTCTTGGGTCCTTCCTACTTGAGAGACTCAATGACAAATTCCCAAAGAAGCTGATACAAACGTACAGTGTATTTCCCAATGCACAGGAGGGTGACGTCGTCGTGCAGCCGTATAACTCATTGCTTACGCTCAAACGATTGGTGAACCATGCGGATTCAGTGGTAGTATTGGATAACGGGGCTCTGGCGCGGATAGCAGCGGACAGGTTACACATACAGACGCCGTCATTTGACCAAACGAACCAATTGGTATGTAACTGATCTTCTGGCTTTGATTCTCTTGGCTCAATCATTCATCCGGCTGGGTTATTGTATTGTAGGTCTCAACGGTGATGGCTGCAAGTACGCAGACGCTGAGATACCCTGGATACATGAACAATGATCTCGTTGGAATCATCGCATCGTTGATACCAACACCTCGCTGCCATTTCCTGATGACGTCCTATACCCCCTTCACCAGTGATCAAATTGACAAGGTAGAGACTTTCTTTGTGATTGACTCTTCGTCAGCATGCTCAATCTGCTTGTGGGAAGGTCAAAACCATCCGCAGAACAACCGTTCTCGACGTGATGCGCAGACTGCTACAACCCAAAAATCGAATGGTATCAACAACACCTAGCAAGACTGCATGTTATATCTCTATTCTGAACATCATCCAAGGTGATGTTGACCCCACAGACGTTCGAGTTGTCTTCTAGTATCATGTTTCTCCGTTGGACTAACTGGCGATGTCCATACTTAGGTGCATCAATCACTTCTTCGCATCCGTGAACGGCAGTTAGCTAATTTCATCCCCTGGGGTCCTGCATCAATACAAGTCGCTTTGACACGGAGGTCTCCTTATATCACAACAAATCATCGCGTCAGCGGGTTGATGCTGGCCAATCACACTAGCATCGCCTCAGCAAGTATTTCTCTGACGGAAACCGTGTTGGCGCTAATTGGGATTATGATAGTTGTTCAAAAGAATGCTGGATCAGTTTGACCGGCTTCGTAGGAGGAACGCATTTTTGGAGCAATATAAGAGACAAAGGATGTTCGAAAATGGCTTGGAGGAGTTCGATGATGCTCGGTATATGGCTTCGTTCACTGACTAGGGCATTGACCCTAATTCGATATTTGTTTAAGGGCGACGTGCGAAGAACTTCTCAGAGAATACAAAGCTTGTGAGAGTGCGGATTACATATCGTATGTGCGTACTTGACCTTTACATTGCGGATGTTCTTCTGACCATGCCGCAGGGTGGCGCTGAAGGCGATATGGGGGCATAGAAGTTGGATGGGCCTTGGTGAGATATCTTGTCTAATTTATTATGATAGCGTGCCTTCGTTCCAAAACTCACACGTTGACAAGTCAAATCACAATGGGACATGCGACAGTAGCGGAAAAAGAATATATGAAGGTGGAGAGGACGAAGAGATTAAGTCTTCTTCGGCCCCTCCAGTTTCTTCCCAATATCTGAACCTGGGGGTAACAATAACTAAGGTGTCATCCCGGAATGGTAGAACAAACTCACCCCTAAGCTTTACCTTGAGGTTCCTCTCAAGCTTGCCCAGGATCTGAGGATTGGGTATGGCCTTGCCTGACTCATAATCCTGCAGCACAGAAGGTTTCTCGTTGATCTTTTGCGCCAGGTCTTTCTGTGAAAGATGGAGTTCCTGTCGGGCAGATTGAATGGCCTACGGACATCGGAAGAACTTAGCTTGGGAAATTAACGAGAAACTGACGACTTACTCGCCCGACGCTGGCGGAAATTTTTGCAGGAGGAGCAACTTCGTTCTCACGATCGAGTTTCGCAATGCGTTGATGGTCAGTTCCTACAACGGGCCTTAGAGTGATAATGAAACTGCAGTGTATCATACCCTGATGAGCCTTGTTGCCCCCCGCTGATATCTTTTTATCGACTGACACTACCGCACCGGAGCGACGAGCCTAGAAGTCATTGAGGATATGAATAGGCATGTTTAAAAGAATTCACCTACAGCTAAGGGAAGGTAAACTCAGTTCGAAAGAATTTGAAAAGATGGAAGGGCGTACCATTCAACTCGGATTCTGTCCTGGCAACTTTGGCCGGGCGCTTATTGTAACCAATTACAACGTGAGAATCTGAGTCGTTGTACATTGAGGGGGCGGGTGTTGACGTTGACAAGAAAGTTAATGAATGAAGAGGAGAATATCCAGAAGCGGCTTATATCAACGTGACGCCGCGTCACAGCATCCTTGACTCAACAGGCGCTCGGAACACAATACTCAACGACTATAGTTAGTCTGGACACTTGATTGAAAATCTACAAGTATTAAGTGTGGCTCATCGTTGTCCTGTAGTGTAGTGCTTTGCCACGTTCTAAACTCACACTGGGAGTGTGTCATTATATCGATTTATCATATTTATTGTACGACAGTGGTCATGACGATAACCCTGACAAGAACAATGATCCAAAGAAATACACATGACTGGCAGACTCATCGTGCAGTGGATAAACTCAAGCTGTAAGATCTAATATCACCTGGTAAACTAGCATGGTCTAGTTTCCCCAGTCATGGCAAGACCTGAAAATAATACATCACAGCCCAGATTTGCTTAGGACATCTAAGAGGGTGACAAATGTGACATGACATGTGTGTCACGCACGACTTGACAGATAATTTGTACGCCGTGTGTTCCATGACTACCGTCTTTCTTTCGTTCTTCCACCAGCTACTTTTTCTCTTCTTTTCCTTTTTTCCTGCTCTTTACTTTACCGAGTGCAGTGCGCTCGTTTTGTCTTTGTTGCCGTTCTTTTGTGATTTCCGCAAGCCCGTTGTATCGTTTCTGCAAATCCTCTCAGCGAGAGTCACCCCGCTCACATCATCTTCGAAACGAAATTCGATTTATCCCGCTTCTCTTGTTCAATAACCAACAAAATGGTCTCCAGAGTACTCATGGGTGTTTGGGCTACTTTGAGTTTCTTATTACTTGTTGCTGGTGCAGTTTCACTTGCACTTTCTATCGTCTGGCGTAGACCCAATATCTTGATGAACATGGTTCTATCAACCGCGGATCTAACTGGTGTGTTTATAGATTATACCTATATTTTCGAGTTCCATCTCAGATATCCTGCAGCTGGTAGTATCATGGGAGTTGGATTCATCGTGACATTCTTCATTGCCATAGTTGGGGTTATGCAGCGCAACCACGTTACTATTGGCCTTGTCGTAACCAACTATGTGCTTTTGGCTGATGCCATTGGTGTCCTCGTTATCGGTACCTTCGTTTGGTTCTTCACTCTGAGGGAACGGGCCAATTTCCACACTTTGTGGCTTGCTGCTACCCCGCAAGACCGTCAACAACTTCAAGATCAGGTATATATATGCAATCTTTGTCATCCAGAAGTCTTATCCTTTACTCAGTTCCATTGTTGCGGGTATTTTGCTGGAAATGACTCGGCCGAAATTAGCAACTTTTGTGTCGACCAGAATTCCATCAACCAGCTCAACACGACCGTGCTCAGCAATTTCTGTGTAACTCCGATCACTGCGTTCGCGGATACAACTCTGAACGATATCTTTACGTGAGTTTCGCATAAGAAACAGATTACAATACACGACTTATCTTGTGACTTAGAACCATCTACGGTTTCATGGCAATTGTTCTAAGTCTATTGTTAACCACATTATGTGTGATCAAAAAGGCTGGTAATCCCTTTGAATTCACTCTAACTTGGTTTCTGACAGAATTCACAGAGGCATGAGGCTGAACGATTCAAGAGGATTGATGCGAAGCGGGGAGGCAAAGGCTTTGTATAATATAATTAGCGCAGGATATTGCCGCCGCTTGTCGATGGTCGCTCTTTATTCTTATTACATGCAAGTCTGTAAATTTCCTGGTTAGTATGTGACTACCAACGGCTTTGTACCCGTCCATTCTAGTATACTCTCTGAGCAATTAGTTATTCCAAGAGAACAGACAAAAAAAAATATGCAACCTGACCAAGGGAGTGTGTTGTTGTGATGTGTCAATTGAGCACTGCCTATAGTTGTATCAACTGTCAAGGTCTATCCTGGACGAGAGGTGTACAAGTTGGTGCCAACAGAAAACACGTTATCCAAAACGCCTATACCCATCATAGTTCTTCACCGACTGGGGGGAAATTCAGGAAATTATCATATACTGGCTCCTCGAGGCCTAGTACCTCCGCTCTATAATATCCTCCGTGACGGCGGCGTGCTTGTGTTAATCTGTTTTTGGACTTCACTTCCTACCATATTCGTTTGGGTCGGTGGGATTCCGCCTGTGATGCAATTTAATGGCTAAGGCAAAGAGACGAAAAGTGCCGATATCAACATTTGCCGGGACAGACATTATCTCGAGCAAGCAGAAAGCCAGTCGGAAGGTTATACGTAGATTTCATGTTCTGATCAAGAATCAAGCACAACTCAAGCGCAAAAACTCGCTGAGTGCCTCTGAAGTAGAACAACTTGATAAAATCAACGATGAAATTCAAGGGCTGGGAGGGCTGGAATGGTATCAGCAGATGTCAGCTGTTGGTCAGGGCAATGACCGAGGAGGAGGCAGTGAGAAGATTTTCATCGGGTGGTTGAAAGAGCTTAAAGTCCATGAAGGAAAGCAAGAGAAGTTGCTGTATGTTATGCCAGACCTCCCTATCTACTACACAGAACCTAGTCTTGATGCGTTGTTCCAGATTGCTGGAAGTCGGTGCCTTGAAACCCGACAACTACAAGCATTGCACTTTTTGGATCCACAATACACCGATCGACTTGCATGCACGGCACCCCGACATTCGAGAGCAGGACTTCCTACTTTTGGACCCAGGCGAAAATAAGAAGAAGTGGAATGCTGTCAGTCTCAGCCTTGTCTTAAACTTCGTACCGGAGTCAAGAGATAGAGGTGAGCAGAGTGATCAGTGCAGATTCGACCTACTCAATAACATGAAGGGCGTATGCTGCACCTGGCTAATACTATCATCAAGGATTCTGGATACCTCTTTCTTGCAGTTCGTCCTTTTTTACTTCTTCTGTCCTATACTAACTTTAACAGCTTCCCTTGCCCTGTGTCGCCAATTCACGTTATATGACATTTGACTATTTCGATCTCCTCATGAAAACCCTTGGATTCGTCGAGCTCAGGCGAAGATGGAAGGAAGGGGGTAAAATGGTATACTGGCTTTTTCAAAAGGAACGGGAATACCAATCGCGGGGATCCGAGAGATTTTCGAAGAAGAGCGTCCTCCGATCAGGAAACAGGAACAATTTCGCAATCCTTCTACCGTGTTAGCATCGGCGTACGATCAGAACTTTGATTCAGGGGCCCATACGAAGGCAGGCTGTTACTCAACCAGAGAAAATATAAAAATAAGAGCTCATGCCAACTGTCGACGAGTCCCGAACCACTGTTAACATGCTGCGATGAATTCTAATTCACCATCAATTGCACCTTGTAGATAATTGATCGTATAATCGGTTTCATCCCAATCTGCTTTGTCTTGGACAAAATGTCGATGATACCCGTCGTACACGATTTTTATATCACCGATAGGGTGATCATGTGAGACGATTGACGTTACCCAATTTACAGCGCTTGCCAATAAGTTGAGGGAGGAAAAGGGGGAAAAAGGATGACCTTGTTTCATTTTCTGGAGACTAGTTTTCCCCTTTGATTGATTGACAGCTCAGTAACTCACGGAAGCCATATGGTTATGTCTTGCTAATTTTCCTCTATAATCTTCCCGTCATTAGGTAGCCGTTCAGGTGCCAGTGATGAAAGAGACTGGAGTCTTTATTGCGCTTGTAGGTTCATTCTGTAGTCTTCTTTCTAAAACAATGCGTTGAACCACCGGGTACCATAGGAAACCATGACCTTGACTTCTGCAGGTCTCGGGTAATGCAATCCCCGCGCTTCAGCTGACAGTTTTGTAGGATATCCTCTAACGTCATCCTTGGCCCTGGATTCTGAACATTATTGTTGACAGCCGAACAAGCAAAGCTCCTGGTCGTCTTCATCCTCTCCAATTTGTTGAACGACGTGGAGCGCGCATCTGAATTGTTGGATTGGTTGAACAGTACGTTGTCCCCCAACCTAAGGATGTCAGTGGCCGTCGGCATTCAGTGATTCATAGGGATTGGATTTCTACTATCCAGTCCTGGCCTCCGGTTTGAATTTAGAGATATGGCAGAGATGGAGAGAGAGTTGTCGAAGTTGCTACGAGACACCAATGGAGAATACCGTTGCGATGTCGCCTTCGCCTTGACACATCATCGGTACGTATCCCTTGCAAACTCTTGACTATAGTGTTCATTAGTACAGGGTTTTCGATAAGCTGCCCAATGTATGTCTTTTGTTATCTTTACCATGGATGTACTGAAGCTAATCAAATGTCCCTCAGGTAAAACTTCACATACATGAGCTGAGAATTTTCAATCAGGTAGGCGCCACACGACCAAGCCTGGTCCCTTGACTGAAGTTCTAAAGAAAATTTTGCCCTCTGGAAAATTGCCACGAGAGCATCCGTCTGTCGAACGTCTGCTTTGCTTGACTTCCGCTCTCATGTAGTTTGTACAGGCGAGGTGTGTGCTCTTGGGATTGTCCTGTTGGTTTACAGGTTTTGACTTGGAACTAGGCTGCTGCTCCGAACTGGATCGCAGAGGCCATCAGGCATGACTATGACGATGCTCTCTGTCTATATGGAACAGAGGGGTCCGATAGTGTACTCATCTGTGCTAGTACCCTTCGTGGGGATTTTTTTCATGGTCTTGGTAAGTGAAAATTCTTTTGCGGCAGCTTTTTCACTGACCGCATTTCCGACATCATTACTGTTGGGGATATTCTAAAGATTTTGCCTTTCGGTGACCCTGCGGTGGTCCTGGAGTCGAGTGGAGTCGCGAGGTGTTGGAGGCTGCTTTGACACCACGGCTGCAACAAGAAGGGTAGAGTAGGTGCTCGTCTCCTATTTGGCTTCCTCTGCTAGCATACTGATATCTACTATACCTGAAGGCGATTCCCTGTCATTTCAGGCATGAGAATGATTTGGGATTCGCGCAGGCCTCCTGGTCAACGTTGAAGGACACGGGAAAACATGATAATGCGTCTTCCGAGTGGACAGTGGAAGAGGAGCCTATAGTCAGGCAATCGGGCGGGAAACGGTACAAAGCTGTCAATAGGAATTACCTCGCTGAAGGTCATGACGGTTTTGGTGTCTTGAAGGGAAAACCATACCTTGTCGAGTGTGAAAGTACTTGTTAGGTATGTAGCTCTTCTTTGTGAGTGGGTTTTACGAGGCTGAATCCATCGGAAAATCATGGTCACAATTCGTGAATAAGTATGAGAAAATTATATATACTCAAATACTGAGAGTGAGAGAGTTGGTGAAAAAGGGCTATTGGCACGGTTTATCGACCAAACGAGGTCTCGTAAACATTACCGGAACACCCTCAATATAAGAGCATGAGTTCAGTTGAGCCTTTCGATGAATCTGTGCTCCGTAAGGGGCCAGTTTGCTTGGTCGATCCATCTGAAATTGAACAAGATCTCAGTCGCTTATTGATTAGTCCCATAATAGATGGTAGATTGAAGAACATCGGTCGGTACTCTTGGTCGCTAGGGTTAAAGCGTAATAAACATTACCAGGCATACGGTACTATGACCACTAGACAATTGAAGGCAGTAATTAAATCTCATTTTATTTCCTTTTCTTCAACTACAGTCACTATCTTTTCATTTATGTCGCCAGTCAGCATGCGAAGATAGTGTATTAGAGTACCTGATGCACTGCCGAGACCAGCGCCACCAAGAATCACTAACTTGAATTAGACAAACACGGTTAAGGATGAAAACGATGGTTCGTACAGTTCACTATATTTGCCTTGTTCCAAAAAACTGCCGGGGTTAAGAGAGCCATCAGCACCGCGCCAATAACCGAGTGATCCTGTGATCGAACTCGATTCGTCTAGCAAAATGAAAGTCCAAGCTAGGAAACTAGAGACGATGTTTGCATCGGGTACCTACATCATAAGTCATCTCGGCCCGACGCTGCTGGACAAATTCCTGGTTAGAATATTGACACCGTCCGTACGCAACTCCGCCGCCAACAGCAGTCCCTGCTCGTGCATAAGACTTTGAGACCTCAACCTGAGTGCAACGCACCTGCCAGGCCTCCTACCCATGTTGCGCGAAGGAATCTATTGAGTGACCAGGCTCCTCGACCACGCTTTAGCAGGATAAAAGCGGTGTAAATAGAGGGCGTGAGAATAGAAAAAACCTGATAGCCAGTTTTCATTGACTGGCATACAAGGAAATTTGTATCTGCATCATGAGTTGTATACCTGTCCATGTCCATTCTCAGTATGTCCATCAGTACGGGATATGAGTCAGGTGTATTATCTTACATAATCATGACTAACGCTGGCTATTTTGCACGTCTGTTGCCGCGTTCTCTCTTCCATCCTGCTATGACTGTGACAATCATGGAATCATACGATGCACAAATGGCTGACTATCAAATAGACCATGATGTTCCAATGCATCTTTCGTCATCGGATCCTTGGTTTCAGGACTTACTTCCAATGGAAGATGATCTCACTTTCCACCAAAAAGGAGTCGTACCAGATACGCTGCCCGCTATAGAAGTTGACATGGAGGCCTATGTAGAAGACGAGCACATTGAATATGAAATGGCCGATGAAAATCACGTCCATTCCCTGGCTTCCGACGAGCTACTTGATGTCGATGTCCTGGATGCATCTGCCGTGCAGTCACCGCTTCTCGCTGTGACGTCTCTTACACCGTCAATTGAGTATCCACAACCCCCAAAAGTGACCGATCAATATCCGATTGCTGAGGTGTCACTACCAAATCCTGGCTCCCAAGAATCTTTTCCAGGTGCTGCCCCACTCTTGGAGGAGTCTTTGCCTGATCGAAGGGGCATTCCTGGGGAGCGAATACCAGTTCCTCGTACAACCAGTGAACAGGAGGGGCTTACGATGCTGCAACCTGATGCAACCCAGCTACCAGTTGAGCCTACGGTAGAGATTTCTTCTCGACAGGAAGGAAATGCTATCGCTGATACAGCCAACTTCTATGAAAACAATCACCAAGTTGATTCCTATCGCCTTAGTCAAAATCTCGAGCAGAGTATACATGTACCTGATGCCGCGCTCAGCACTGTGAACCATTCCGAAGCACCCGCCTTTCTTGGCGATCGTTCTGAGTCTCCTTCGCGTAGTGCGGAGGTTGTGGAACCTACCTCCCCTCAAAATTCCGCCACCGATGAAGTGAGTCGAGAGTCTGAAGAATCGCGACCTGTATCTGGAAATCCAGAACATTTACAAGAACTGTCGGGTCCCAAGGCAGTGCATGATTTTCTACATGAAAAAGACTCTTCCAACTTACAGCCGGCTGGTGAGACGATCGAAAATTTTAATGAAGTTCTGAACGAGGCTTTGGAGGAGATCCATGAGGATATACCCCCGCCGATCCTCCTTTCGATATTTTCTACCGATCAACCCGAGCTTTGCCTGTTCAACAAACATTCAGATCCTCTTCCAAACGATGACGAGACCCAAGAACGGCACATTCTTTTTCAGCAGGCCATTTCTCTTTACTATGAACCCCTGGTCAATGCATTTGAAGCATTGCGGCAGGATGAATACGTCAGCACTGTTCTTGAAGTCACTGGTAATGAACTCGGGCTAGAGGCCTATGAGCTCGACTTAACAATCACAGAGGTATACCTACTGTCAAAACGTACATCAGCAGATGCTCATGATTTGATCAGGATAATTTCTACAGTCGTGAAATAAGCCTCCGCGATATCTATGCGTTGCATACCTCTGCTAATCTTGCCGGACCTCTCCGGCTTCGGCTATACGTATCTGGCACGCAGTTCATCGTTCGCTATCGTATGCTCCAAGAAGGGCTCATTACACTTCACGTGGATGAGTCACAGGATTTTGATGAGACTGGTAAGTCAATTCTGCTGTCGATCCTTTTTTTGACCAAACGTTTCCCTTCAGACATTTCTCAGCATGACGAGAATATCGACGAGAATCATTTCCATGAAGACGCTTGCAATCATGGCGAAGGAATGGGAGAACAGGAAGCCTCTGTTGAAGTATTGGAAGGTCAAGAAAGCCAGTATGAGAATGACCGTGATCATGTGCATGACTATGATGAAGTTTCCCCTGAGGACGGAGAGGTCGCAGGACGAACGGGTGAAATTGACCTTTCCACTCTTCCTGATTTTGTTGAATCTCCAGAAGCCGCGGAAGAGGCTGAGCAAGAACTAAATATAGAGTCCACAGATGCACCCAATCTTGAGACCGCCAGGAGTACTCTTGGCGGTGCTCCAAATTCTGAGATACTTGACGGCGAAGTTTCAACTGCAGAGCCTTATGAAACTGATCAGAACCAAGAAAATTTGTTCGAAGCAGGAGGAATTGCGTCAGAAAATTTGGGTGGCAGGCACCAAGAAGATACTCAAGTTAAATTGAATGGAGCTGAGGATGCCCTAGGACTTCAATCTGATGAAGGTGCGTTGACTACCTGACCGGTTTGTACAAGCAGTGATTCACTCCTGATATGTAGCAAGTGGCGAAGTCCCGGAGAACACTCCTCACCTAAGTGAAACCACTGACCATCAACGTGAGTTCCGTGTGTGTGTGCTTTGAATCCTTGGTTCAACTCATTGTTCTGCTCACGACAGAGCCTTCGGATGGAGTTATTGCTCATGGACATGTAACCGCTGGGGGACAGTCTTTGAATGACGGGTACGCGAGTGCTGAGCTTGGCACGCATGCCCATGGCAAGTATCTTGTTGTTATCGAGTGCTTTGGTATATTTAATCAGGTAATTAATCTAGAGGAGCTACAGGATTTTTATGCGGATGCTTGGGATGACGAGTTAGATGGTGAAGGCGATCCCGATACAACTTGGGTAGAAGAGAATGACATTAGGGATGGGTCTATTTCGAATGAGAACTCGATTACACCCTCGAACAAGGTTTCTAAACGCAGTTTTGATGATTTTGGTCTCGAATACTCTGATGATGATTACGTGTCAGAATCTCCAGGTTTGTTCTATCCTTCAAGCCTCGCTGCTCAGTTCTAAAAAGGAAACAAATAGGTTACAAACGTGTCAAAGTCGAATGATCTCATGCTGCTATTCCCCCGGCTGTCTCTCTTCTCGGTCGTGCCAGTACAAGCTGGGGGACCTCCAGTGCCATTCCCTCCCCTCCCAAAGCGCATGAAACAAGCTCAAGGTTATTACAGGCTAAGTTATCTTACTTATGGAACCTCTGCGAGCGTTTCCTGTATGTTACACATCCGCTTGACTCTCTGCGAGGTAAGTCCTATGATAAATCTCTGTAGATACATTCGTTATATAGGGTCGGATGCGGAGTAAAAGTGAACGGATTAGTCGAACCTCATTTACAGATGCATGTTGAAGATGATTTTGTTGATTGTACTTTTTTTTTTCGCTTCACGGTCTTGAATGTATCTTCGTTGTATTATGTTGGTACATACTTCAAAACGAGTTTTACATTGGCTCGGAAGTTGCCGACATCGCGGCACTCATATTCGTATTAAGAACCATACGCTTAACTAAAAATTGATGGCAGATGTCAACATCACTCGACTATGCACTGAAATCATCCACACACATTTTGGATCTCCAACTGCAGTATGTTGCTCTTATCAAAATAAATATGAAACTAAAGCACCTTCTGTATAGCGGATAGTTTCTACTCTCCTCACTCGTGGTCGACTTCCTTTGCCTCAGATCGTTCGATACACTCAGCTGAAGCCTCGGACCGTGCGGGAGTCCATCCTCGTTCTTGTCCAGCACAATATTCTCTGGCACGCAAAAAGCGATGATGGTACGGCTTTCTTTGAAGTAAATGTGGATGAATGCTTCATGCGCCTGAGGTTTGGGAAGGTTGTTTTTTTGGCGCGACAACTCTTCGGACAGGCAGTGAGTTTCTGCTTGGCAGTCTTTGACAAAGGTCGCAATGTTCAGCTGGAATAGGGGGGAGAAATAGTGCAAATTACACTCGATCACGGGAAACTACGCTTACAAGACATCCTGAACTTGTTAGGGATTTATGAACACAAAGGTGCATCGCCAAGATTCAGCCGTTTACAATCAGGTTAATCCATTTGTTAGTTGTCGCTGTTTATCGAGGTGCAGCACACAAGCTAGTCACTGGGGCGTACCTGAAACCATCGACTGCTTTGTCGCATGTATCGCCCAAGGACAAACAAATCAAATACGAGGGTGAGGAGAAGGCAAAGATTTCCGGATTCCCTACTGCGAGGGAGCTGAGAGAAGCAAAACGGGCTGCGGAGGCAAGGTTGAAGCAGGAGGAGGATGAAGCAGAAAAAATAGGGCTGGTGAGCATCATAACATGTGGATATGTTCCACCTTGGTGGGAAAACTTAGGGCATGGTAGAAACGCAAAGCTGTCAACCAACCTGTTCATCGAGGCAGGAAGCGAAAACTGGAAGAAATGGATGATGTTGCTATTGACGTGAGCTCAACATACTCTCTAAGTACTTGTCATGATGGCCTTGCCTCCAGGAAACAGTATATTTCCGAGTGAACTTTGATAAATTCAATGTTCACATACGAAACAACGTGATTTCAGCAATTGGATAATATATTCCAACACTCACGACTGTTCGCAGCTGATCGTTGACGCTGTGCGCAAGCGGTATAATGAAGGGGCAGCAGTGGTCTTACGTGGCCTTCTCAAGATGACAGAGGATTCTCAAAAAGATGTTTCCGAGGTTCGATCAGGTGTGTCCAATCTCTTTCTCCTTATAGCTTAGGATCTCAAGATTGACTAGAGCCCATGTCTGTTCCAAGTATTGTGATGCATCTCTCGGAAGAAGAGGGCTTAGAACGTGGGCTCATCCTGGATGAAAAAAGGCCTTCGAATGCTACCTGTATCAAAGAATATCTGGAAATGTTGTCGTGTAATGATAACCCGACGCCTGCTGGCAAGGCTGCTTCCTTCATTTCTTTTAACTCTTCAAAGGCCCAGGTAGAATTTGACGTTGTTGGAAGACGATTACGAAGACATATATTAGAATCAGTGACAAGGGAGAAACACGGGAATGAGGGTGTCAGAATCTTGCGATTACTGATGGACACAGGGAAGATGGATGACAAGCAGGTATATTTTTCCCCCCGAAAGCTAGGTCACTGATTTGATGAATCGGTTTTAGATCTCAAAAGTAGTAATGATGGCTGGGAAGGATGTCCGTTCCCTACTGACGGCCCTTGCTGCCGACTCGCTTATCAGCATTCAAGAAGTGCCCAAAAGTGCAGACCGAAATCCTACTCGCACGTTTTACCTTTGGTAGGTTTGTTCTTTGTCTATGACATGGCAATCAAGACATTTATGTCAACAGGTATGTCGATCAGCATAAAGCCTTCTCGATGATACTGGGGCACGTGTACAAAACATTGTACAATATTGGTATGCGACGGCGCGCTGAACAAGAGACTCCGGAGGTCAAAGCTGTCTTAGAGAAACGGGAACGAAGTGACGTACGTCAAGATGAGACTTTATTGACCCGACTAGAACGGGAAATTGTCATGGAATGGGAAGGAAAGCTGCAGAAAATAACAGCTTTGGAGATGAGAGTGGAGGAGACGTTATTTGTTCTAAAGGACCTGGGAGTGTTAGGAATTGATGAGGATTGACTCGAAATATACACCTTGGACCCTCCTAAAGATATTGAGTTTGTATTTGACGGCCATTCTGAACGATTCCTGGGACAACAACCCTACCATAAAATGACGCTTGGCAAATGGAAAAGCCGGAGTCAGCAGGGCTTGTCTGCGGTAATATTAGGGGAGATGTGGATGTGTATATAATATAATAGTGTGAGCCCTAGTCGGGAGAAAGTAACGGCTGCTCTGTCAGGAGTTCTGGGAGTCTGTATATTTCACAAGAATGATGTGTATGTGTTCTCCCTTATTCTATTGAAGTATCATGAAGATTCTGTTGTTACAGAGATGGCTCGCGTTCATGTCCGCTCTTCTAAGGTACAGTATCTCCCTGACCCAGGCCCACAGTGGATTTGTTTCATCTGTATCTCTAACAGCCTTTCTCGGACAAAATTTGACATATCCTCGGGGGAGATGCACTAAGCAGTTACCCTGAACAAATTATGGTAACTCTGGACTGACTGAGAGACCTGGACTATCCGACCAAGGTGTGAATAACTTGTTGCGGGAAATCTATGACGTCAGCGCAGTGGTACGAAGTCCGCTTCGTCGTCTCAATAGTTGTACCCAGATAAAAAACTTGCATTGAAGTTGATCTGTGAACGGACAAAACTTAGTTCCTTGAGTTCCTTGAGTTTTCTTTAGCTAACATGGAATCAAACTGGCCAGAGCTGCGTCCGGGAGACAATGAAAAGTATTTGGATCACCAACAAGTCAAGAATACATAATCCGTGAAAACACGTAGGACCTCCAAGACTGGAGCGTTTCAATACGTCGAGACAACAAATACTGGGACCATCTTCAATCATCTTTTCGACGTCTCTGGCCACGTTTGCAATCATCTACGACAAGATGATAAGATACCGTAATTCTGATACACCATCTTCAGCGCCACCTTGATTGTAGGACTCTCTGAAATAGATTTTGAAACAACTGAGAGTATGTGCACATCCACGAAAATGCGGAGGTCGGTTTATTAGAAGTGGGGGTAAGTGGTCATGGTAAGTAGAGGCGAGTGACTAATTCACACTCCGCCGTCTACTCATTTCGGGCGCGTCCCTCGGAACGCGTTCGTTCTTTGCCTCTCTCTTCCACTACCGCGTGATGTCCTCTCTACGTGTCGAGCTGAACAGGGCGACGTTCTGTGCTCGCGTTGAGCGTATATATAATGGCTGGTTGGTTAGTACTTTGGCATCTAGTTTTGAGCTCGTTCAGGAGTTTTAATGACTCGGACTGTACATATAGAACGCCAACAAAAACGATGAATATGCTTCGATAGTGAATGCAGACGGTTTAATCATTATTGCTGGAGATCCTGTGTCGGAAGATGAAGCCATGCGAAAGAGTACATGCCTACAGGTAAGTATAGTCGCCGTTCTTCATTAATCGTGCCTGACTGACCATACTCGTAGCAATGGCTGCTGGGTTATGAGTTTCCGTCAACATTGATGCTATTTCAAAAGAACCAGATATCAATACTATGTTCCGCTAGCAAAGGTTTGGAGGTGTCTTTCATCATTATTAGACTCAGATAACGAGTGAATAATCTACAGCTAAAATCCTCACGCAAATAGAACAGGTTGATGGCCTTGTACCGATCAAAATATTTGTTCAAGCGAAGGGCAAGGAGGCTTCCAACGACTCGTTGCCCCAGTTCATTGAGCAGTATTGCCGGTCTCAACGTGTTGGCACGTTTCTTAAGGAGCAGCATACTGGAAAACTGGTCTCGGAATGGGAAAAATCGATTCAAGAGGCGTCAGAGAGACCTGAGCTGATTGATATGTCACCTGCCATTTCCGCAGCAATGGCCGTAAAGGATGAGGAAGAGCTCGTAGGTTTTTCTGTTTTCTGGCCTTTCCTTTGACTCAAGTGAATTTTTTGCAGAAAGCTGCACAGACTGCTGGCTCTTTGACATCCACCCTCCTGAGGTATCATATTGCGCCCAAACTTGAGTCAATACTGGACAAAGAATCTAAAATCACACACGATATGCTGTCTGCTCAGATTGAAGCTCGTTTGGGTTCAGGGGAAGGGAAAGATGCGAAGGGCCCTGATATGAAAGTTTGGAGTAAAGGCAAGAACCTTGATGAGGCATGTGGAAAAAGTTGAGTAATGCCATATTCGAATCTGACGAGCAGCAATATTCGCTAGGTGGATTGGCCTTACGTGGAATTTTGTTTTCCTCCTATCGTCATTTCTCGCTCTAGTAAGAGCGGATATGACCTGCGTTATACTGCGGAGCCAACGGAGGATAGTATTGCACACAAAGGTGTGCTTTTGGTCTCTGTTGGACTACGATACAAGTCATACTGTGCTAGTGTTGGGCGAACGTTCATCGTTGATCCTAAATCTGTTGGTGATATTAACTTGTAAAATTCATAGGCCAGCATCTGATTGTTTATAGTATCAAGAAGCTCAGTACAACCTCTTGCTTTCCTTGCAAGCAGAACTTCTGTCATTTATAAAAGATGGGGTCATTGCTCGCGACGTTTACCAGCATGCTTTGTTACTGATTCGAGACAAAAACCCGGATTTGGAGAAGAATTTTGTTAAGAGCATTGGGTTTGGGGTGTGTATAATATAATCCTATACAATATTTATTATGCTTATTTATGAGCTGTTTCCTACAGACCGGCATGGAATTCCGCGACAGTACTTACCTCCTTTCACCCAAGAACGGTCGATCGTTAAAGAAGGATATGACAGTGATTCTTGGACTAGGCTTTACTGACCTAGATGATGGGGGTCAAAAGTGCGTGGTGTAATTTTTCATCTGAATAGTTCCCATATATTGGTTTCAGATATGCTTTACAGCTGTCGGATACGATTCTTGTTGGTCAAGACAAGTCGACTCTGCTTACAGAAGGAACAAAATCAACGAAGGATACCTTGTTCTTCTTGAATGACGAGGATGTACCCAAAGCAAAAAAGGAGCGAAAGCCTCTCGCGGCTCCTCGTGCCAATGGTTCTCCTGTGAAAAAGACGGCGGGTACAAAGGTCCTTCGCAATCAATCCCGGAGGGCCGCTCAAGATGAAGTTCACCAAACTGCCGCAGCACGATTGGTCGAACACCAAAAGGAGCTACGAGACAAATTGCAAGAGGAGGGCCTACGGCGCTTTTTGGAAGGAGGTGCAGGAACTGGAGCTCGCGAAGGAAAGACGTGGAAAAAGTTCCAGAGCTTCAAAGGTGAAGCTGCGTTACCGCCAGATGTGGACAGGCTTAGAGTCAGTTTTACTCTGTCGTACTTGGGCAATATCTGAAAACTCGACATAGATCTACGTTGATAGGAAGGTTCAGACAGTCATTCTTCCTATACACGGTTTTGCTGTGCCCTTCCACATAAACACCATTAAGAACGTTAGCAAGAACGACGAAGGTGACTTTACCTACCTCCGTATTAACTTTCAAATCCCCGGTCAAATGTCGGGCAAGAAGGACGACACTCCATTTGAGAACCCAGATGCTACATTCATCCGCTCTGTGTCCTACCGCTCCCCTGATTCGCATCGGTTCGACAACATCAGCAAGCAAATCACTGAGCTAAAGAAAGAAGCGAATAAAAGGGAGCAACAAAAAAAGGAGATGGCTGATGTCGTCGAACAAGGCAACCTGATTGAGATGAAAGGTCGGCGACCTATCAAAATGACAGAGACATTCGTTCGCCCTGCATTAGATGGAAAGCGATTACCTGGAGAAGCCGAGATTCACCAGAACGGTATTCGTTACCAATCTGTCGGTGCTCAGAAAGTCGGTGAGTTGTATAACATGTTTTGAATTACGAGGCCCTGATGGTCGGTCTACTAGACATCCTCTTCAGCAATATCAAGCATATTTTCTTCCAGCCTTGTGACTATGAGCTGTTGGTCATCGTCCACTTACATCTCAGGTCTCCCATTATGATTGGAAAGAAGAAGACCTCGGTATGACATTAGACGTCGGTGAGGATTGTAACTTATAAGTGTTCAGGATGTACAATTCTTCCGTGAAGCAACGGATGTTCAGTTCGACGAAACTGGAAATAGGAAGCGCAAGCACCGCTACGGTGATGAAGATGAGATTGAGATGGAGCAGCAGGAGCGCAAACGTAGAGCTATACTCAACAAGGAGGCTAAGGCTTTCGCAGAAAAGATTGCCGAGGCAGCCTCAGCTTCTGTGAGTGAATTTAACCCATCCATCATCTAGACACCCGGAAGTTGCTCATTGGGCACTAGCTCGGTGAGACTGTCGAATTGGATATTCCATTCCGAGAGCTTTCCTTCGAGGGTGTACCATTCCGTACAGGTGTCCGATTGCAGCCGACGACAGATTGCCTCGTTCATCTGACGGACCCTCCATTCTTGGTTGTCACACTCGCTGAGATTGAGATTGCCTCATTAGAGCGTGTCCAATATGGTTTGAAGCAGTTCGACCTCGTTCTCATATTTAAAGACTTTACAAAGACACCCTTGCATATCAACTCGATTCAAAGCTTGCAGATGGATGATGTGAAGAACTGGCTAGAGTGAGTTGCGTTCATTGCTAGCGTTCATTGCTAATTTAGTGTCGCTATAACCGTAGTTCCGTCGACATTCCGATGAGTGAAGGTCCAGTCAACCTGAATTGGGGCCCAATCATGAAACACATTAACGAGAATCCTTATGAGTTCTTCCAAGGCGGTGGATGGTCTTTCCTTGGTAGTACTGGGGGTGCCGAAAGCGAGCAGTCAGAGCAGTCAGATTCAGCATCCGAGTTCGAGGCTCAGTCGGATGATTTCGTTGAATCAAGTAGTGAAAATGAAAGTGATTACTCGGCTGCAAGTGATGGTAGCGATGATAGTGGATCCTATAGCGAAAATGATGAGGGTACGTTCAGATTTGTGACTTCTCATGCCAATACTAGAATTTTGACAGGTGATGATTGGGACGAGCTTGAGCGCAAGGCCGCCAAATCTGATGCAAAACGTGCTGAAGAGCGTAAGGCCAGCCGCTCCGACGACTCGAATGATGATCGACCAAAGAAAAAGAAGGCGTCTGCCAAGGCAAATGGCAAGAAGCCTGGAAAAAGATGAGACTCTTATCTGTGATCTGCGCTCATGCTATCCTTCCGTCGCTTCATTCACATATAATGTATTTACATGTATCTTGTTGTTTTATCCTAATCTCGATGGACCAACCTAAGTCTCCTTCTCCTTCATGATAACAGGACGGTCCCCAATTTGCCCTTCACGCCACATGCTGACTGCAATAACCGCTGCACCCGGACCAAAGATCGGGATGGCAATTAGATACCAAAAGAGAATGAATGGGATCTCAATAACGTCCGAGACGAACCAGAGCTGCGCAATGCCCGTTGAAAGCAGGGAAAAGGTGAGATCCCATTTCAGGAAGTCGTGTGCTTTAGCGGGAGTAAGCGCATCAACTAGAGGTGCTAGGGAGGGTACATAAAGGGCTTTGAGGGCTTCGAAGTCTGACCTCCGAGGCCATAAGTTGGCCAAGTGAAGCAAGGATGCACTGATAAATGATATAATATGGAAGAGCTGGATCGTACCAAATCCAGACTCAGCACAGATTGGTCGCTTGATCGTGAGGTATAGAAGAGTGGCGACAGCCATGAATACAGGATATGGCTGCCAGAGGGCAGTGACGATAGGATTTTGGAATTTTACCATGCAGATGGAAACGATACCAGCTCCAACTATTAATCCGAAGATAATGGCTTGTGCTTGGGCCTTGGTGATAGAAGTAGTGGTGTCGAACCTCGCACGCCCACCACTGAGAAAGAAAGCGAGGTAGTAGAGAGGAGTGATAGCTCCTATAGTCAAAACTTGGCTGAGGAGACCAAAGATGACGGGGAACGCTATGACTGCACTACGGTCGGTGCGATAACTTTCGACTGCAGGAATGACGGTGAAGATAGGTCCAATACCAATGAAGTAGCTGAGGAGTGTGATGGGGTCTCCTGGGGTCATTGCCTCATGGAAGAAGGCGACGATGACACAGAACTGCTTATCCACTATTGAAATGCCCGTGTATGGAAGTGGATATAAGCCTTTTCCCGGTTCGCATTGGGATGTAAGAGCAGATGCTAGCCCAGAGGCAAAGATATGTCCGAAGGTAAATTTGAAAGCATAACAGGTAAGAGTGCCAAAAACAAACAGTGGTAGGACAGTATCTGTTAACTGACTTCAGAAAGTGTGTGACAAGAAGTTCTGGTGGTGAACCTTCCTCGCAGGATATTATGCCTCATGCCGCAACGCTGCGATATCAATTTCTATGAAGAACATTCGAAGACATTCAACCAAATGAAAAATAAAGCACGTGATCCATGAGCAAATTACCCTAAAAGGAATAGCTAAAACGTTGGCAACACTCACTCACAAGGCATAGGACTTGAATACTCTCCCGAGTTTGGATAGCTCTGAGAAGACGTGGTAGAGATCGGCTCTCTTTTATATACCTAGGATGTCAGATGATGACTGGTCAAGTCATCATCTAATAGGTATAAAAGCAATGTTCTTATACTCTATCATAGACTAACTTCCAAGACATCCGAGGTATATATCTTCTGCTTATAGATAAGTTTTGTGACAGTTCTAGATATCTTCTGCATCTGTACACAACTCTGGTATGGATCATATTTTATTGTCTATGTTAAGCAGGAGTTCATAGGTTGGTGTTAAATAAGGTGCAAGTGATGACTAAGAGGTCCTAGTAGCCTTATAAGGTGATCTGATAACTCAGGAGTCACCCAGTAATATGTGGACAATTGTAAATGACTAGAAGTCATAAAACATGTCCACAGATAGTACATGTGATCATGTGATGTACTAACTAAGTGAAGTACAACTAACTCTATGGTAATTATTGTAAGACTGATGAGATCACTTCTAACAGTTGGATCAAGCTGGGTACTTATCTAGAAACAGATATATAGATTATCTGGTAGTATGGATATGAGTTATCCAGATTGTGGATCAAGCTTGATGTTTATTCACAGAGTTGTGACTGAATCACAGATAATGGTCTTGAAGTAAGATCTATGTTTAACAGTATTATCAGGCTCTCTGATAGCTACTGTTGTATTCTGTCCTGTGCTCCTTTAGAGAAGGAAATATCTATAGAGAATGAGAACATCCTACTAATATCCTGTAAAATCCTTTATAGCAGCCAAGAAGAAGATTTTCCAATCCCAATGTAGTATGTGATATGCACGAAAATATATAAATAGAGTTAATTACCTATATAATCTATTTGATGACATCATTGAATCATTGAGATTATTGGGATTCTATATAATATCTAGTGGAAAGACTAATGTCTAATCATTGTTGATAATAATAAGAGTGGAATAAACACTCTATCTTTTGTAGATGAATTAGCTAAGCCAGTTATCACTGGCTATTTGGCATACCTTGCAAGAGAAGGGAAAGTAGAGCAAATTTGCTTTCTCCAGTATATAGCAGAGTTTTGCCTAATTTCCAAAAATCTTAAAGATATTGCTAAATTGCCAGCTGTCATTCAAAAGAAATGCTTGAGTTCTATCTTGAAAAGCTAAAATTGCTTAAAAACAGAAATGTCTATGAACTTGTGGACTTCTCCAAAAGACAGAAAGTGATTAAGAATTGTTGGATATTTAATATCAAGTTTGATGGTTATTACAGATCTTGTCTTGTTGCAAAAGGATTTTCTCAAATCAAAAGAATTAATTTTGACAAATTATTCTCTCCAATTGTTCACTATGAGATAGCACACTTGTTTCTGGTTGTTGCTGTTCTTGAAGATTGGAATATCTATAGTGTTGATGTAAAAACTACCTATCTATATAGTGATCTAGATAAGAAAATCTATATGAAGTAGCCCAAAGATTTCAGGCTACCTAGCAAAGAAAAGAAAGTCTGGCAACTTTACAAAGCATTGTACAACCTTAAGCAAGTTGGCTTATCTTAGTGGCAAATTATAACTAAGCTAATGTTAGCCCTAGAGTTTAAGCAATGTAAATCTAATACTGGTATGTATTACTTTATTGATGAAGAGATTAGAGAACTTGTTACAGCAATTATTTATATTAATAATGTTTGCTTTATAGGTTCAAAAGATTTCCTACTTCTCTTAAAGTTGAAGTGAAAATTCATAACAAAATGAGAATGTTGTAACTTTGGAGAAACCAAAAAGTTTTTTAGAATATATATAAGTTGCAATTACAAGGATTAAAAGATCTTTGTAGACCAATCTGAATACTTAATCAAAGTTCTAATTTCAATATAGCAACTTAACAAGTACTCTACTGCTATTGGGTTTTAAATCTGATAATAAGTAGTATAACCTTAGTTTCTGTTAAAAATACCAGCAACTAATTAGATCTTTGATATATTTAATAATTGGCTTATGTTCTGATATAGAATTTTCTATAGTCAAACTTGCCAAATAAATAGCAAATCTCTTAAATAAGCATTATTAAGCTGGATTGCATCTCTATAAATACTTACTTAATACTTGCAAGTATTATGATAGACTTAACAATAAGTTTGTTGTAATACACTCTAATTCAGACTGAGCATAAGATCTGAGAAAAGAAATAAAAATAAATAAAGTTAACTATCTTCAACTCTGACATACAGAATAACATCTTAAATAAGCTATCAGTAAAAGATAGTAGTCTTATTTTTAACTGAGGCTGAGTATGTAGTTTTTTCTAATTATAGCTGTTAACTTGTTTAGACAAAAAACCTTCTCAATAAGGTTGGCTTTAATATTTTAACTTCTTATTTTTATGGTAATAATCTTAGTTTAATAATCTCAGTTTACTTTTCTAAAAGTCCAATCCTATACAAGAGAAGTACTCTAAACATATTGATATTTGCTATCACTATATAAGAGATCTAATTGAAAGCAAACAAGTTAAAATATATTATATTGATAAAAAAAGAATTTTGCTGATATATTGACTAAAAATCTTAGTCAAGTCTTATTTGGTCATTTTTATGACTTAGAGATACTCTAAGTCTATCTACTTTTATTTCTATCACTTAACAGTTATGTTATGAACTAAAGCTCAAAGAGTTAAGCAATAGAACAACTCTTGTATTGAGTAACACAAGAGAACTTGATAGAGTTCCTAATACAAAGTAGTCTACCTTATATACTATTACCCATGGTCCGTGCTAGCTACTGTGCAC
>Ga0157368_1000014_pt1 | contig 68896 bp, 61 predicted proteins | sample AttbisABBM3_FD_113146 | JGI IMG/M metagenome (GOLD analysis project Ga0157368, IMG submission 113146) | Fungus gardens microbial communities from leaf cutter ant in Botucatu, State of São Paulo, Brazil - Atta bisphaerica ABBM3 | ecosystem: Host-associated > Fungi > Mycelium > Unclassified ... | reverse complement strand
CTCAGCTTTATCTGTGCAATCGATGCCTTGAAAAATGTCTGGAGAAAGACGCTCTTGCTTGACCGTTCTCGTGTTGAAAATGACGCCGAACATTCTTGGGAAATGGCAACAATGGTGCTTGTGCTAAGTGAGTACTTTGATCAAAAGACCAATTTCTCCCATGTTATCAAAATGCTTCTGTTACATGATCTGGTTGAAATCTATGCAGGAGATAGTTATGCATATGACTGTAATGCAATAGCCAATCAGCAGGAGCGGGAAGTGCTAGCCGCGGACCGCCTTTTTGGGCTTTTGCCTACAGCGCAAAAAGAGGAGTTTCGCGAGCTATGGGAAGAGTTTGAAGCCCGGCAGACTAATGAGGCTCAAGTTGCGCGTGCTATTGATCGCTTTCAGCCACTAATGCACAGTTACCTTACTGGTGGAAAGACTTGGAAAGAACATAACGTGAAGGCGAACGCTGTACGGAATCTTATGTCAGTTATCGGTGAAGCTTCTCATGCTTTAGGTGAAGTAGCTGAAAAGATGATCTCGGATGCTGTCAACCGAGGTTTCTTAAATACTTCAGAGACAACCTGAGTATGTATAAGTTGGTTTTTTTATGAAAGAAAGCGCAGCAAAGGCTGAGCTTTCTTTCAGGATTCCGATTTTTTCTCAATCTAATGCGTTCACGTTTAACGGAACAGCCCCAGCGTTTTTATAAGTGATTAAAAAGACTATCAGTAAGCATAAAGCATACCCGGCAAAAGTTAGCCAGAACGTATGCCAGTCCCGCTTACCATTGATTGTAAGATGATCAATAAGTTTACCACTGATGATGAATCCTAGGCAGGGCCCCATACCGCTAACGAGAGTAGTGAACAGCCCCTGCGCTCCTGCACGAATTTTTGCAGGCACTTCCAGATCGACTGCCATTGATCCTGCGATATTGAAAAAATCAAAGGCACAGCCGTAAACTATCATCGAAGAAATCAGGAAGAACATCCCCGTATCAGAGAAGTTACCGTAGGCAAAAAATGTGAATCTCAGGCACCAAGCAATCATACTGATCATGATGATAGGTTTGATGCCAAATTTTCTCATGACCGACGGGATAATTAGAATAAACACGACTTCAGAAATCTGTGAAAGAGAAAGAAGCATTGATGGATATCGAGCAAAAATGTTACTAATTTTAGCTTCCGGAGTTGCCAAATCGTGTAAAAAAGGCGAGCCGAAAAGGTTGGTAACTTGCAGGAGTGAACCCAGAAGCATTGAAAAAAACATAAACAATGCCATATGCTTTTTCCTAAACAAACATAAGGCATCAAGACCAATACGAGAAAGCCAGCTAGGAATTTTAATGTCATTGTCGCTGCTTCGTTCCGTATCTAGTGATATATTAGGTAATGTTAGTGAGTATATAGAGAGAACTAATGATGCTATGGCAGCGATGTACAGCTGAGAACGGCTAGCTTCCAAGCCTGCTAGGCTGACAGCCCACATTGCTACGATAAACCCAATGGTACCCAATGCTCTAATGGCAGGGAAATGGCATCCAATCTGAAGTCCTTGATTTTTCATGGCTATAAAAGAAACGGTATTTGAGAGTGAAATAGTCGGCATGTAGGCAAAAAAATTTAACATCATCATGTAATAGATGAAGGTAAAGTTATTTGATCTGGCTACTAGGATAAGTTACACAGCAGAGATCAGGTGAAGCAGGGAAAATATCCGTACAGCACTTATCCATTTATCCGCAACAATGCCTATCAGGGCTGGCATTATGATGGATGCCAGCGCCATAGAACTATAAATTTTCCCGACCTCAGTGCCAGTAAAATTAAGAGTGTTTATCAGATAGGTCGAAAAGGTGATCAGCCAGCTACCCCATATAAAAAATTGTAAAATCATCATCAGGGATAAACGTATTTTTAGACTCATTTTATATCTCTCTAATCTGTATTTACGGATGACAGAATGGTGCATACTGTACGAAGGTTTCTGTCTTTTTCCTTTGAAGTGGCGGCAGTCCCTGCCTGACCACTATCAGATAAGCATGAGTAGGTAACTGTGAATAGTTTCACGTCGCCTGCATTGTATTGAGTTTTGATTATCAGGTTTCACTTCCGTTTTAAGCTACCAGTCGAGAATGACTAGGCGCTTGGTGTGTAAACTGGGTTCTGAATTGAGATTGAGTAGGGGGGGATATGGAGTTCAAAGAAGGAGGAATACCTACATTTGACCAGTTACCCAGTGACATTTATTTCCGTCACGAGGAACTGGAAGCGAGAGACTGGGGAAAGGACATTCATCCTTGGGGGCAGTTGAACTATGTGTTACGTGGCGTAATGAATATTGAAGCTGACGGCATACGTTTTCTATCTCCGCCGCAGTATGCAATATGGATCCCACCCTACGTTGAGCACTGGTCAGCTACGTTCCGGGACATTACATTCCGTACAGTTTATCTTTCATTGGACGTTTCGGTTAACTTGCCGGTCAAACCTTGTGCTTTAAACGTTAGTACGATAATGAAAGTCATTCTCAATGATTTCGCTAACAGGGACGTACGCATTCCTGTAACCCGGGAAGATATGACACTTGCTCAGGCTTGTATTGATCAGATTCGTCATGCAACCGCATATGAAACATATATCCCCTTTGCATACTCTTGTGAACTGCGAAGTATGATGCAAAAATTTCAAGAAAGTCCCGGAGACAGGCGCCTGGCAGAACATTTTGCTTCTCAGCTTGGTATCACTACACGCACGCTTGAGCGACGCTGTAAGGATGAAATAGGTATGTCGTTTGGAGAATGGCGGAATCGGGTAAAACTCCTGCATGCTCTTGAGGCACTTGAGTCTGGTAAATCAGTTCAGCAGACAGCAGAAGAACTCGGATACAGCAGCAGCTCTGCATTCATTGTCATGTTCCGACGGGAAACAGGGAAAACGCCGGAACAGTACAGAATACTGGCGCGTATATGAAAACCAGCGACACGTGCTAAATTGATTACAGGTTGCGTACCAACGCCTCTGAAGACTTATGCACGTGGAATATCCCCTTAACATGCCGGGCATCTGCTAACTCTTCATGCAAAATCTTCTTGGTTGAATATAATACGGGTAGGATTATTATATTTTTTATGCAATGACAGCTAATTGATGCAACCTATCATAGGGTTCATTGAGGAAAAACATCACATAAAAAATGTCGGCACTAAAAAATCTTTCCTGTCAATTATACTGCAACTACCGGTACCACTTTCTTACTGCTTTGTATCATAATTAACTGATTAACGCTGCAACAAATACTTAATAAATAATCTTAGCACGGAAATATGCTGTAGTATCCTTTCAATAATAACAAATTAGATAGATTTATTTTTTCTTGATAGGGTATCATCGCGACTAAAATAATATAAAGACGCAAAGCTATCTTATGTGTGTCGTTATAACATACTCAGTCAATACCCAGCTGGATTTCTGATATAGGAAGAAATGTCAATCGAGTATTATGAAATTAGTCCAGAATATTTAAAGTAAGTTCGGAAGCATTGCCCTCCAAAATATCAAAGCATCTACGCAATATATCCTTATGGATAGAATTGCTACTGGTTTTAATTTTTCCAGACAATATTATAAGGATATCTTGCTTTGTTACCCGATCTTTATTTATCAATAATATTCTAACAATCGCACCAATAACTTCAACCTCAGTTGAAGATGACTCGTATACTTCATTGAGATAAGCATCCAGTAAGTTATCATCCTGATACTGCATTGTACACTCCTGCGGTTCTAATTTTTAACCAACATAAATCATATGAAAATAAAGCTATTGTTACTTAATGGTTATATATTTTAATGGCACAAATATTTTAGTTGATTTTGATTTCATTAAGATTCAATGTAAGCATAATGTGTCTTGCCATTTTTAATGGCTGTATTACAATCAGCTTTTTATTGGTAATTCTTCCAAATGATATCGACACCAAAAATTAACAATTCTTTATTACTATGATTTAAATCGTTGCTTAAAGATACCTCTCGATGAAGTTATTTTTATCTTAAAATGCTATTAAATGTTCAGCGAGAGTCATGTTTTTAATTTTAGCTTGAAAAATTATATGTTGAGAAAGTTATTCCATGCTCATGATTTTAACGTTTTAAATGGCATGAAATTTTTCCACTCAAATACGGGTTTAAACTTGTTACCCGGCAGGCGTGTTGTTCTTTAGGCTAGAAGTTGTCATAGAAAATAATTCCTGAAAAAACTATCTCTTTTATAACATGGGCAAAGGCGATGACCATTATAAGCTGTTCGCATATCTGTCTAAAGATTATAAAACTACATCTTGTACATAAGTACGGTGAGTAGGTACGATCTGGGTTCATAGGTTGTTCAATAGGTGAGCCAAAATCGAGGTGTAAGGTTAAGAATCGCTCAACCAATTGAAAATTATAGATAAATTAAATTAAAATTTTGAGATTACAGTTTTTAGCCAGATAACCTATTCCCAAAAAATTATAAAATAGCCTTTTAAGATAAAAAAAACAGGTCTTCTATCTGACCTGGGCACTCGAATTATCTTTTAGCCTGCCGTTGATATAGGTACGCAGGTAAACACATACAGATTAGGATAATTTTGATGCTAAAAACTACTCAGTCACGTTTCATCGCTATGTTGATCTCTTTTTTTGTAGTGCTAGTACTCATTACCATTTTTGTAATCAATCACTTTATCGCACCAAAGCTCAGTCAGAATGAAAGTCGTCTTGTACGCTTTCAGGTTAAAACTCTCGCTGGTGGTATAGTCGAACAAATGAACCGGGTGCAGGCACAGCAGCGTGCTATCACTGAAGCAGTGGGTATCATGGATAGCGACACTATTGACAAACTGCTGCCTGCGCTGGTCAATCAATATCAGGATCTGAACGTGTTTGGCGGTGGTATCTGGCCACTACCGAACCATCGCGATCCTGCAAAAGATAAAGACAGCACCTTCTTTGCACGGAACCTCAGCAACAAGTTACAGGTTAACTCTTACTGGAATTCTGATGCAGCAGACAAATACTGGGAACAGGCATGGTATAAAAATGGGCTAACTGCTGCCAAAGGTCAGTGTGCTTGGGCTAAAGCCTATAAGGATGCTGCAAGTATGCAGCCGCGTACTAACTGTGCCATGACCATCTACCGTGACGGTAAGGCATGGGGCGTGGCGACTATTGACGTCACGTTGGGCTTTTTCAACCAGCTGGCACAAAAAATGGGTGATGCAATTCACGGTCGCGTATTAATAGTAGAGTCCGATGGCACAGTGGTAGGTAATGCATCGCTGGTTAACACAATGCCAAAGCTGGAAAACCTGACTGATAATAAGCTGCCTATGTCCGGTACACTTCAGGGGCTGTTGGCGCAGGGTGGGGGTTTTCCTAAGCAAACGACATATAATAATGAAGACGGTGAGCATACGCTGTTTCTCCAGGCCATTCCTCACAGCCCGTGGTATCTTGCCAGCGATGTTCCGACCAGTCTGCTGGACGCACAGACGCATAGCATTCTGATGCGTTTGGGTTTGGTTCAAATCCCGCTATCTGTAATATTATTGCTGGTTTTACTCGGATTTGTGCGTGCAATGATGAAGCGTTTAAGTTTGCTTAATCAAAATATTGAAGCGCTCTCAGCAAGCGGCGCAGATTTAACACAGCGCTTGCCTGCCAGTAAGAGCCCGGAGTTCAATGCTGTAGCGCAAAGCTTTAACCAGTTTATAGCTTATTTGCAGGGACTGATGCGCCACGTTGGCGACAGTGCGCTGGCGATCACCGCCGCTTCACGTGAGATCGCTAGCGGTAACGCTGATCTCTCTGCGCGTACAGAATCTCAAGCTAGTTCTATAGTACAAACAGCTGCTTCAATGGAGGAGTTGACGAGTACGGTACGCCAAAACGCTGACAATGCTGCTCATGCCAACCAACTGGCAGACATTGCGTCGCAGGTGGCAGCGCGTGGGAATGATGTGGTTAGCCAGGTAGTCAGCACCATGGGTGTTATTAACCAGTCGTCACGAAAAATGGTGGATATCATCAGTGTCATCGATAGCATTGCTTTCCAGACCAATATTCTTGCGCTGAATGCAGCTGTTGAGGCAGCACGTGCTGGTGAACAGGGACGAGGTTTTGCGGTGGTCGCTTCCGAAGTGCGTAATCTGGCACAGCGGTCGGCGAACTCAGCGCGTGAGATTAAAAATTTGATTGAGGAGTCGGAAACTAATATAAATGCCGGTAGCCATCTCGTCGAGCAGGCCGGACAAACCATGGATGAATTAATGCAAGGCGTTAGCCGCGTCAACACTTTGATGAATGAAATCATGTCTGCCAGCCGTGAACAAAGCTCAGGCATTGAACAGGTAAATGTGGCAGTTACCCAATTAGATGGCAGTACCCAACAAAACGCAGCAATGGTTGAACAGGTCTCTTCTGTCGCTCAGGAAATGGAAAAGCGAAGTATACATTTAATGCAGATAGTAAATAACTTTAGACTATAGTTGAAATAATTAATTATATTTTTTAGTTAATTTACTATTGGCTAATATATTTTAGATAAAATTACCACAGAAATCTATATAGTAATCCGGACATAACCGCACTTTAAGTTCAATCTTTATAAAAAGTTAACGTTGATTGTTTGCCCTTTTTTAGTTAGCATCATTTTGTGGTGTTCATTGCTTTATATAAGCTTGGAAAGCTTATATAGCTTTAGAAATATCGGCTGTTTAAACTTTTAGCGCGATTTTATCGCGCTTTTTTTCTTAACATTTTTAAACGGTTTATTCTTGTAGGATTTATTTTGTAAGGTTTTTTCTTACGATATAAACCTGTCAGTTAGCCAGAGCTAATACTTCCGGGTGATTTTAAATTATTGCGCTGCATAGCTGATTAAATTATTTATATTCTCATGCATTTTAGATAACGCAAAAAATTTCAATATCTTTATTTTTTCATCAGGCTATACAAATCCTGCCATCCAAATTTACGACTGTAAAATATTTTTTTAAACATCTCTCTCCCATTATAATTTTTGCGTAAAATTCAATCTTACTATAGCGTATCATCTATATTTTATTAATCATTTTTATTAAAGAAACGTTTGCGATTGGGGAAAGTTCTTATATTATCTAATCTTAAGAAAAATATAATCCAGATGTTATCTTATACATCCTGCCTTAAGCCTGAATTCATTAGAGATCCGCTTAAAATTTCTCATATAATATTCAAAGCGAATCTTTAGAGCGGAACCCTTTATAACCCAAAATTGAGAGTGGAAGCTAAGTTGAGAGCATGTTAGCAGGCTAATATTTTTACAAGTTACTGTTTTGCTGTTTACTATTATTTTTATCTTTTCAAGATACATAAGAATTTTTTTTTATCATAAAAGGCTTTTTTACCTTAAGGTGGTTATCAACTAAAATCATTAGTTGGTAAATTGTTTCAATGTCTTTTTCCCAACCTAGGGTAGAAAAAATTATATGTCTCTACAAAACGATAAGCATTTCTTTGAGTTACTGACTGTCTGGATTGATGAGAATTTAGATAAGGATCTTTCTCTGGATGCAGTGTCGTTTAAGTCAGGATTTAGTAAAAGGTATCTGCAAGAATGCTTCCGTAATTTTACAGGACAATCAATCGGAGAGTATATCCGTTTAAGAAGATTAACATTAGCGTACATGATGTTAAGAATAACAAATTTAACACCTTTTGAGATAGCTAAAATTTATAGGTGGGAGTCACAGCAATCCTTTACTCGCGCCTTTAGAACACACTTCGGAATTCCACCATCAGCTTTAAGGAAAAAAGAGACTTTTAGCCATGAAAAGATGTTTCCTATTTATTCTTTCGATAAAAGTATAAAGTATGAATGGTATGTAGGGCAGGCGAAAAAAGCATTCAAAAAAGATCTAATATATGATTATGAAGTGAGTCATTCAGATTTCGTAAATGAATCAATTCATTACAATAACAGGGTAAATATTTTAAGTGATTATTCTAAGTCTGGTAGTCCGCTTGGTGGGTTTGTTCTTAATATTGAAGTTATAGCTCAACAAAGAACAAATAGAGGAACTATAAAAATTATAAATTCTTTGGGTGAAATAATAAAATTTGAAAATGAAGTAAGTTATCATGAAAATGATTACGGTATCATTAATGGACTGTATCTTCATGTCTACTTCTCATAAAAGCTGGACGGGTTGGGTACAATTATTCATTATGCACATCAGGAAATAATGCCGTTAACTAAGATGAGAAGCCCAACCAAAGATATTATTATTGAAGTTAATGATTACGATGCTATAAATAACAAGCTATCAGGAGTTATTCTTTTGCCATTAGTGCAGAATATCCCCCCCCTGACAAAAGGGTTAGATAATGACGGTTAAAAAAAACAATATAAATGAAGTTGTTATTTTGAATGCAAAAAATAAAAAATTAATTAAGAAAATTGAAGTTCTCAATTTGAATAAAAAACAAATTGAATTTATCGAAGGTTTTTTGGTTTCTGAACCGAATCTCGGTAAAAAATCATGAGTCAAGCCAGTAAAAAATAAATAATTTATTTTATAATATTTTGGTATGGATAGATATTAGGTATTAATTCTTCCCACTATAAATTCACCTTGTTCTTACTGTTCATTATATAGAATAAGAAATTTTCTAAACTTTTTTAGAGTAAATTTTTCAATTAGTGTGGTTTTACTTTTTCGGGATGTGGCGTTAGACATGGTTTCTTTATGCTATTTCGTTAGGCTACCGCATGAAAAAGAAAGGCAGTTAATAGCTTAAAATATCTTATATTAAGATGCCCTCCTTAACAGCAAGTTTTAGCTATAGCCTACAGTTGTTTCTGGGTATCTCTGGATGATTGTGCAATTTATACTGAATCTGATCACAGAAATGCTATTATTGTTTTTTACATGATCGGAAATAAGCAGTGGATGAAATTGATCGCCGTATACTGAACGAACTTCAGAAAGACGGACGGATAGCCAACAATATTCTTGCGGAGAAGGTGGGCCTTTCACCTTCGCCCTGTCTCAGGCGGGTCAGGGCACTTGAGGATGCCGGCATCATTGACCGTTACGTTGCAGTGCTGAGCCCGCAGGCGGTGGGTATCAATCTGACCGTATTCGTCCGGGTCTGGCTGGACAGCCAGGACGAAGAAACCGTTAATCACTTCTGTGCCGAAGTCAGCCGTCTGACTGAGGTGGTTGAATGCCATCTCATGGTGGGAGACTGCGACTTTTTACTCCGGGTTATGTCTGCTGATCTCACATCTTATCGTCAGTTTCAGACCCGGCATCTGACCCGTATCCGCGGAGTAAAAATTATTAAAACTGAACTGCCTATGCAGACCATCAAGCAGTCTACTGCTATTCCTCTTGGCTGAGCCTGCCCCGGACTGTTTTTTGTGCTTCATACCGCTTTATCCGGTAAACGCCTTCCAGGCCCGGCACACCACATCGCAGATACAGTCCGCTCTGCTTTTGTACCAGCTCGGGGGTCGTCAGTGGCAGGCTGCAGATGTCCCGCATCGCCTGAGGCGTCAGCAGCCGGACGTCATCAACGTAACGGACCTGCGCCAGCCCGCGTGGATAGCTGTCCCAGATGTGCCATATCAGACTCTCAATGCCGATAAACAGTACCGCTGGCATAGCGACCAGACAGGGGTACAGTACGGCCCCGTTAACAGTCGGCTTACCTGTACTTTTATATGCCATTGTTTTTTTTCGTCAACGGTTCAGGCTTTGCAGCCCCGATAACCCTGTCCGCCAGGACTGCCACAACCATTACCGCCAGCGCCGGCAACAGCCAGGCCAGCCCCTCATTATGCAGCGGGAGCTCACGGGTCAGGGTAAACGGGCGCATACAGATGCCTGCTGCTTCGAGTGCATCTGCCGCGCCAAATAGGAAGGCAACCAGCGTCGTCGGCACTACCACGCGGGCTGAAGAGCGAAGCCTGCTGCGGAAAAAAAAGGTCACAATCAGCACGATAAAAACCGGATATATTGCGGTCAGAACGGGAACAGAAATGCTGATCAGCTGCGTCAGCCCGAGATTGGAAACCAGCATTGAGAAGCCGGCAAAAAGCCAGGCGTATACCTGATAGCTGATGCGGGTGATGCTGCTGAAGTAGCCGGCGCATGCGCAGGTAAGCCCGATGGCTGTCACCAGGCAGGCCAGCGTAATCAGCACCCCCAGGAAAATTCCTCCGCCTGCACCGTAGCTGAATCGCACGTAGGCGCCCAGAACCTGAGCACCGTTGGTCGCGTTTTCAGTGAGTCCGGTACTGCCTGTACCAAGCCGGAACAGGCTCAGATAAACCAGCGCAAGTCCCGCCCCCGCTATCAGGCCGGAAAGCACGGCATAACGCGTGACAAGACGCACGGAGGTCACACCCCGCGAACGGATGGCGCCCACAATGACCAGGCCAAAGACCAGAGCGGCCAGCGGGTCCATCGTAAGATACCCGTTTGTCAGCCCCTGTGAAAAGGCCGCCGTGGCGTAGACGCCAGCCGGTTCCTGCGGCGAGCCAGCCGGGAGAAACAGAGCCGTGACGGCCAGAATAATCAGCGCAACAATTTTGATGGGGGAAAGCACCTTCCCAACCGTATCCAGAAGCCGGCCCGGGTAAAGCGATACCAGAACAACCACGCCAAAATAGACCGCACTCCACAGCGGAAGCCAGCGTTCGCTGCCGGTAAACGGCTGCAGCGCCAGCTCGTACGAAACCGTGGCTGTTCTTGGCGTGGCAAACAGCGGTCCGACGCAGAGATAACAGATGACGGTCAGCAAAATGCCGCAAAGGCGCCCTACCGGACGGGTAAGGGATGCCATTGAACCACCGGCCCGGGCCATCGCGATCGCCGTAACGACCGGCAGGCCCACGCCCGTCAGCAGAAACCCTGCCGCCGCAGGCCAGACCGCAGTCCCGGCCTGCAGGCCGATAAAGGGAGGAAAGATAATGTTTCCTGCCCCGACAAACAGGGCCAAGTTCATGAATCCCAGGATGAATATGTCTCTGATGCGAAATGTGGTCATTTTTCTTTCTGTATTGTGATGTTGAAAAGTTGCGGCTCTGTTCAGAGCAGATGACGTAAAATTGCGGTCGCCGTAACGCTGATCAGCACGACGGGCAGTAGCGAAAACCGCATGGCGGCCAGCAGTGAAATCACAAGTGCCAGCAGGTTCGCAGGATCTGACGTCGCAAAGTGCGGCGCAATGACCGTAATAAGCACGCAGCCGGGCGCGGCCTCCATTACCGCCTCAGCCCGCGGGCTGATCTTCCTGTCACGCAGAATCAGGTAGCCTGCTGCGCGCGTGAAGTAAGTGGTAACGGCCATAAGAACAATGGTTATGAGGGTCAGGTTCATGATGCCCTCCGGTTCAGCAGCAGGATGGCGGCAATGCCCGATAAGGCCCCGGCCGGCACATAGGCAGCTCCCGGAATGAGATGGTATGTCGCCCCCGCGCAGGCCAGGCTGACCAGCCAGGGCAGCGCTGCGCGGTATCCCTTCCACATACCTTTAAGCAGCACCAGAAAAACGGCGGGAAAGGCCATGTCAAATCCCCAGCGGGTGATGTCGCCCAGAACGGGGCCGAGCACAGCGCCCGCACCGGTGGAAATTACCCAGGTCAGCCAGAGGGATGCCGCGATGCCGGCGTAAAAGCCCGTGCTGAAAGCCGGCGAGAACCCGAGACTGCGGCGGTTTGCCGCATCGGCCATGCCTAACGCCCAGCTTTCATCGCACATGAAAAAAAGGGCAAACAGAGCTCTGCGCGGCGGCAGATGTGAAAGATAGGGCGCAAGCGAGGCGCCCATAAGCAGATGGCGGCTGTTGACCAGCAGGCTGACGAGCACAATGGTCAGCACATGCGGCGGAGAGGTCCATAGCGCGATTGCCGCAAACTCTGATCCCCCGCCAAAGTTGAGGCCCGTCATCAGCATCAGGTCATGAGCATAAATTCCCTTCTGTGCCGCCTGTGCGCCAAGCAGAAGGCCAAAAGGAAGAAAACCAATAATGATTGGCAGGGCAGCAAGGGTTCCGCGCCAGACCTCAGCTGAGAAAGAAGATGCTGGCAGTACATTTAAATCAGTGTTTGACATAGACGGCCTCCGTTAGGTCGTCTATTTTATTGCGTTTACTATGGCATCAGGTTGCGTTTACTTTGCTTTTTTGCCTTGTTGTAAAATAAAATTTCAATAAATATAATAAGTGAGCAATCTGATGCCTTTGGGCTTAAGGGCTTTGGTGAGCAGCATCGCTAACAGGCGTACTTAAGGAGAGTCTTGATGAAAATTGAATTTAAAAACTCTGCCGGAGAAAATCAGTCTCTGGACGTGACATCACTGGTTATCACGCTGAGTAATGGTGACACAGTTGAAGTCAGCGATGAGGGGCCGGCCCGGCCCCCACACCTGTCTGAAGGGATAACTGTATGGGGAGGCCGCATGCCCGGGGAGAATGCGACGCTTGACGAACTTAAAGCATCAACCCGAACGCTGGGAATATACCCGCTTGCTGCTAATACCCTTCATATTTTTCCTTTAAAAAAATAATCCGGGAATGCTGCGATAACGTGTATGTCGGTTTCTTCATAAGATTTGAGCATCTCTTACCCGAGGGTCCGCTTCTGGCACAGGGCTGCTGTTGCAGCCCTCACAAATTAGACTTTAATAGACTGGGATATCTACAGGGCATCATCCACTTCAATACCGAGATAACGGACTGTACTTTGTAGTTTTTTGTGACCTAATAATAGCTGGATCACTAGAAGATTCTTCGTTTTTTTATAGATCAGATATGGCTTGGTTCTTCGCATAGAATGCGAACTGTACAGAGTCTCGTCGAGACCCAGCTTTTCAATCCATCCATTAAAGATACGGTTATATTGTCTGGTTGAGATATGTCGTGAAGAACCGACGCCGAACAGGAACAGATAGTCGTTACTACGTAGATGAGCCATTTTGATCCACGCTGCTACAGCCTCTATGGTTCCCTTAGTCAGTTCAAACTGAACGGGGCTTCCTGTTTTTTGCTGCAGCACTGTCGCTCTGCCCGAAACAGAGTGCCCATAGGCCACATCATAAACTTTTGGCTTAACCAGAGCACAGCCCCGAAGTTTACTGTCCGGAGCCATGTTAAACAGAGCTAAATCGCGTACTTTTCTTTCCAGTTCAAGTCTGATACGAATTCCCCAGATATGAGAGATCTGAAGAGGCCGTTTCTGGCCGATAATACGGCTCTTGTTCTAGGGGGATGTTGTCATGCTTAATCTCCTTTGGGTTAGGAGATGTAATTATAGTTGTCCCATATGAGCGAGTAGCGGACTTTCATTTCCGCAGGATGCCTCATGCACAATCTAGAGAAAGCACAAAAAACAACTATCCCGGATCTGAGTATTCCACCAGATTTCAGGACTGAGAAAATCTTCTTGACATGTCCTAGCCGTGTGACCGGACAGTTTACGGAATTAAACCCTACCTGCCGCCCACCTTAATCAATCATGTAATACAAAAAACTTTTAACCGTGCAGTGCACGATAATTGCTGCTTTTTTCTTTTTCAAAAAAAATTGAATGATAATTTCAGTGACAGGGGGTTTTACTGTTTTTCAGCAGGCTTAAGATTGGCGCCATGTTCTTCAACACATAAGGTAAACATGATGAATAAGGTAATGATAATGAGTCTTGGCGTGGCGCTAACCGTGGCTTCGCTTTCCGCTAACGCTTCAACAAAAGTCCGCTCAGTGAGTGGCAGAACCGTCTACGGACACGTTAGCGTGACCGGACAGGATAACCTCGATAACCTGACGGCAGCCCTCAATAAAAAGGCTGATGCAGAAGGTGCAACCGGTTTTTACATTACCTCTGCTGGAGGGAAAAACAAACTGCACGGCAGCGCAGTACTTATCAGATAATTAGGACAGTGAATTCAGAGAATGCACAAACAAGCAGCGCTCGTGATTGGCGCCTTGCGGGGCATTGGCCTTGCGGTCGTCAGGTACTTTTCCGCCCAGGGTGAAGGCGTGGTGGCAACCTGGAACACCACGCAACCGGCTGGAGGCGAAACAAATGTAACCTGGCTACAGGCAGACATCAGCCGGAGAGACAGCCTTATGTCACTCAAGTCGGCCTGCGCAGGCCGGAGCTTCGACTTCATTCTGGTCAACGCCGGCATTTGCGGTCCGGCGCATATGCCTCTTTATGCCGCCAGTAAAGCTGAACTGAACGTGCTCCCCCCGCTCACTGCAGGAAACGGTGAGGGAACGGGGCGCAACGCTGCTCTCCCTTCATCCCGGATGGGTGAAAACCGACATGGGTGGCAGCCTGGGGCCTGTCGAACCCGATGATAGCGCAGCAGGAATTGTCAGCCAGTTATGACATTACCGCGGCAGGGGCGGCCACCACTTTGTCGATTACGCCGGGAGAGTTCTGAAATGGCAAATGACAACGAACGCGGTTTGGCGCGAACGCACAGAGCAAAGAGCGAGCTCACAAGAGAGCGCATTATTGAGGCCGCCTCTGAAATAATCCGTCAGGAAGGGCTGCACGCCTGCACCCAGAGGGCTGTAGCGGCTGAGCTGGACATCTCTCCGGGCACCATCACCTGGCATTTCAGGACGCTCGATGACCTCCATGACGCTGTAATCCGGAATGCGGTGGACAGCTTCAGGTCACAGACGCTGGCATGGTTCAGCGAAAGGCCGGAAGTTCAACTCACGCAATTCCTCTTCTGGACGCTGCAGCAGCATGCCCGGCTGCTGAGCGAGTACGAGCTTTTCGTGGCCGCCATCGCGCGTCCGCGGCTAAGGGAAAGCGCTATGGAATGGGTCCGGACTCCCAGCCTGATTCTGCAGTCATTCTTCCGATTGCCTGCGACTCAGGCTGATGCGGTGGTTGCCTATACAGACGCATGGCTGCTAAGGAGCCTGCTGAGTAACGGCGCAGAAAAGCCTGACGTGTCCATGACAGAGCGACTGTTTCCCTCGATGATCCTGGAGCCTAAATGATGCCTGTGCACACTCGTTATCCAGAATGCGCGGGTGGCTGCCCGGGCCTCCCCCGGCTTGCGGAGCGGGAGAGTCATGTAGCTGCTTTACCGTGTAATTTAACTTAAATGAGGCTGTTTTATGGGTAAGAGAATGACATATCTGAGTATAAGCGCATTGCCGCTTCTGTTTGCCGCGGGCGTTTCGCATGCCGCCATTTCGCCCGAGAAACTTTCTCTGGACGAGCTGTACCAGCGCGCGCCCAAAGAAGGAAATGAGGTCACCGTTTACGCCGGTGGCGATACGGCCGGCCAGCAGGACGGCATTAAAAAGGCTTTTGAGACGCGCTTCCCCGGGATGAAGCTGAACGTCATTGTGGACTACAGCAAGTTCCATGATGCACGCGTTGATAATCAGCTGGCAACAGGCACGCTGGTGCCGGACGTCGTCCAGCTGCAGACACTGCAGGACTATCCGCGCTGGAAGCAGGAAGGCGTGCTCATGAACTACAAGCCAAAGGGATGGGACAAAATTTATCCGGCATTCCGGGATCATGACGGTGCATGGACAGGTGTTTTTGTGGATGCCTTCTCCAACGTGGTCAACACAAAAGCTTTGCCTGAAAACCAGTGGCCAACCGAGGCCCGAGATTACCTGAACCCGTCGTTGAAAGGAAAATTCGTCGTTACCTGGCCCAATGACGATGATGCAGTATTGTTCTGGTTTAAGCTGGTTGTTGACAGATATGGCTGGAGCTTTGTACAGAAGTTTGTCGCGCAGGAACCACAGCGTGTGAGAGGAACTCAGGCGCCGGCTGACGATGTTGAAAGCGGTAAGGCCGTGGCTACTTTCTCAACCGATGGCAGTCTTGTGCCGGATATAAATGCAAACTCGCGCTTTATCCTGCCAAAAAATGACCCGTTCGTCTCGTGGGCTCAGCGCGCAGCGATTATGAAAAAAGCTAAACACCCTGAAGCCGCAAAACTCTACCTGAACTGGCTGACCGACAAGGATACGCAGAAAAATACCTGGTACATGTGGTCAGTCAGGACAGACGTGGCGCCGCCAGAGGGATACAGGCACATCTGGGAATATAAAAACACTAATCCAGAAGCATTTGCGCAATTTATGCAGGACAGGGCCGCCGTAGAGCGTTTCCGTTCGCAGATGACGCTTTACTTCGGTGAAGTGAAGGGAGAACCCTCACCGGGATGGCTGGGACTGCACCCGGAACAGGCCCTGAAACATTAAGAACCGGACTCTTATCATGCCGTTCGCTGGCAGGACCTGTCTTTTTAAGCCTGCGGGATTTGTAGCACGGGACACGTTTCTTCCTGAGAACAATATGGCCTGTGAGGTGCTGGAAGGACCCGCGGCAGGCGTCTCACAGTATCTGATTACCTGGCAGAAAAATGATGATGGTACCGTGGTCTGCCTGGACGACTTTGAAGAAAGTCTTTCCTTCTCTCATTACACCAACGCCAGTCACGAATTTTTCGTGATGGACGGCCGAATAAGTGAAGCAGCTGAATAAGCAGCGCCCCTGTATAAAGTCAGCAGGGGCTTTTCAATTCTCAGGCATTCCCTTACATGGCTGGCAGAATTCCGGGGAGGATGTCTGCTTTAAGCGAACACAGGGGGAAGCACTGCGTAGGCAATGCTCTCCACCTCATCGGGCGAAATGCGAATCCACTGAGGCGCTGAAGGAGGGGCATCGCTCTTAAACTGAAGGCCTTCAAAGCGACAGTGCCCGACGTGTATTGCTCCGTCGTCGACTGCCCATATGGTGGCGAATTTTACCGGCGACTGGGTCTGTCCGTTGCTCATTGTCCCTTCAGCTGAGTCAGCACGGACGGAATGTACTCCTTCACTGGCGCTGGCAAAAGAAACGATTGTAAATCCATATAAAAGCGCAAGCGCGTGAAGCGTATCATGTTTCCTGCTGGTGTACTGTGTTGAGCAGAACTGAAAGCATAGCGGTGAACTGCAGAGGGAATCCTAAAGACTGTTAAACATCCTGATGTTCAAATAGGGCAGACTTTTTAATTCCAAGCTCAGGTCGGTGTGTCTCAGATTCTCTGCTGCAGAACGTGTATAGCAATTATCGGCCATTCGGGGGGGCGAAAAATTGCATAGTCGTTAATCACGGCAGCTTTCTCCTCATATAGTGTAATGTTTGCAATGATAAGCATATCTTTTGTCTGTCGCATATCGACACTACAGATACAGATACAGATGCTGCATCCGGATATGACCTTACAGTCCTCGATTATGAATAGCTCTGACGGCATACCGGTAAATCTGCATACCATTACGTCTGCTGTCTCTGCAGTAATAATGCGGGGAGGAAGAAAAGCAATTCGAGAGCGCTACCAGCATCGTCAGTATGCCTGCTATTCGTAGCCTGCAGACGCTTTTTTCGAAAAAGGTGCAGCGGCTAAACTGCATCTCAACCCCGGTCAACATGTACAGGGTATCCAGCAGGGCATGCGTTGCTCATCAGAAACGTTGTAGTACAATGCGGTGGGTTTTCCTGCCTCCATCAGCGTGAAGAGCATAAGGCCTTTCAATAGACAGAACGACACACCAGTGTAGCCCTGCCTGTTCAAAATCGCATGCTTCTGCATAAATAATTTGATACTGATACCGGTGAAGCATGCATGTTTATTAAAATTCAAATTATTTTAATGTTAAGATATTACCTCCATTTTTTTAATCGCATAGATAACAACATGTTAAGATTGCAATGTTAACGCTTCACCTCCCCGTTAATTTATTGAATCCGTAAAAACGTTAAATTATCGCAATTTATAAGAAATTATAATTGAATAATTTATATCTACAATTACAGCCTGCCTATAATCTCACATCATGACGAAGCAAGATAATAATGGTGCCAAAAGTCCAGGTGGAACGTTTCGCAAAGATTTTTTTCAGTATTCATACCAGTAACGATAAAAATAGTTACAGCACCAACGGAAAATAATATGTATTTTTAGGTTCAGTTAAAACTACGCAGCCTTAATAAACTTACATATTATGTGACAAAGGTGTAAAAAAAACCCGGCTTCCAGCCGGGCTGAGCAGAGCTCATATTGCAAAGAGGTGATGCCTTACTTACTGAAAGTAAGACGTATGCAAGTGTAACCTTAAAAGACCTGTGTTAATACAGTAAACATGAATAAAAAAGTCAAACTGCCTTTTATGATCAATGTTTGATTACGCGAGTATAGAATCGGATTAGTTTTTGTGAAATAGTTGGCCCTAACGGATCTTATCTTGCATGATTAGTGAATTATAAAGATGCTTTTAGCTAAAATGATTTTCTAATGGATAACATATTCATTTCCGTCTTCGTGTATATAAGGATGGTTGTTTAATCAAAAAGTAACTATCCTTTAGTTAACATTAAATTAATAGCGCAAAATGAAATTACATGCGATAAAAAACTCTAACAAGCAAATATTATTTTAGTTGTTACTAATACTGAAAATTTCTGCTAAATATACTATCATGCAAGCATTTAGTAATGATAATTAGTGACAACAGAAGTCGTTTATTACGGTGGTGAAAGTGTTGAGGCGCTTTCTATTATTATAAATATACACATTAAAATTCGAGTTTTATATTTTTAAATGAAGTTATTAGACAGATATTGCAGGGAGAATTTACAGAGCAATCGCACCAAAACTTACATATAAGCATCCTCTATGCGCGAATATTATTCTTCGTGCCAGTCTATCCTTCAAGCAGTTAAAGAAAAAAGAGATAATCTATGAAATCTGTAAGTCATGATCTGCTGGGTATTGCTGTATCTTATTCATCATTAAGTGCTGTATACCTGCTCTCCGCTTTGGGCGAGATATTAAGTTGGAATTGCGGTGCCGAACACATTAAAGGCTGGAATAGCCGTGACATCACAGGGCTTAACTTCTCGAATTTCTATGATGATGATGAGCGTGCTAAAGGTACCCCTGCATCTAATCTGGCCTGTGCGCGTTCGCGAGGCCAATATGTAGGCGAGGGGTGGCGTATAAAACTAGACGGCAGCGTGTTCCGTGCATCGGTGGCGAGTGAATACCTGAATCCAATAAATGAAAGGCAGCCTGCATTTATCAAAATGGTTAGTGATATATCACATAGCTATCAGGAAAAAATGGCAATGCGTCTCGAACAGCAGGCATTGGTACAGAAAAATGCTCGCTTAAAAACTGACAGTATGTTGTTAGAAGATATTTTAAATCGTGCTTATTGTGCACTTATTCTTTGTGACGCCTTGACCGGCGAAATTATCCATATCAATTCAATGGCAACCCGCTTAGCTTGCATAAGAGACTTGGTGCTGAGTGGCAACGTGCGAAATTGTATAACTTCAAACATACCCTCTGGTTTGACAGCTTTTTTTCATCGAGGAATGATAATGTCAAATGGCAACATATTGAGTGAGACATTATCATTCAGGATGATTGAATCTGAAATTAAGTATCACATTGTAGCTGAAAAATTCTCGGAAAAAAGCGGAAAAAAGGTGGCGATGTTTACAGTGATCGATGTGAGTGAGTCTTATCAGGCTCGTCTTGCGACAGGATAAGATACATTAATTTCGGGTCTGATTGGACGATTCTCAATATGAAAATTAATATATTTACTAATAATGAAAAGTATTTTAGACTCCCCAAAAAAGGATTCGCGAATATTATCTGGATCAATGATTTCAATAAATACCCACTTTCGATATTTTCATAAAAGAAGTAGTGCCACATGTAAATGATATAATCTGCAACGGGTTTTACCTAAAACCATGCTACTTTTATGATTTTTCAGATCGTTTCGTTTTATAATATATTAGCAATACCTTGGTTTTAAAGCTGAATGCACCTCGAATATGAAGGGTAACTATAAAAAATATTCGTTAAGAGTAATTGGCAGGTTTGAGAAAATCTATTTTAATTTTCATTAAGAAGTGAACGCTTAAATGTTTCATCTGGGAAACCTAAGTTATAAAGATTTTTACTGATTTAAAAATCAAAATGGATGGTAATTGAAATAAGTATTGAATCATATTGGCGCGGCATCTCATAATTTATTTTCAGTTTTTATTCATGAAGATAGCTACAAACACGGTTTCGTCCTCCCTTTTTAGCACGATAAAGGTTCTCATCAGCCCTTGCTATTATATTTTCATAGCTTATTTCCGACGGGATTAATGTAGATACTCCAAAGCTCATTGTCACTCTAAAAACCTCGTTGCCATGTGTGAATAGATTATTTTCAATTTTTGATCGGATTCTTTCAGCAAATTTTATGGCTTCTTCGCTACTCGTTTCAGGCAGAATAATCAGAAACTCTTCGCCGCCCCACCTTACAGCCCTGTCACTCTTACGAATGTTAATTTTCATAATGCTTGCCACATTCTTAAGAACTACATCCCCCGCTTGATGACCCAATGTATCGTTAATTTTTTTAAAAAAATCCACATCTCCAATAATTATACTGAAGGGATTTTCTATATTTGATTTTAAATAAAAGCTCTCAAGGGTTTTAAGAGCACCTCTGCGATTAGTTAGATCTGTCAATTGATCGGTTTCTGCCATTTTCTGCAGAGTGATATTAGCACGTTCGCTATTCATGGCTATGTATCCAAAGTAAACCAAAATACTGGCTGATTGATCGAATAACATCGCTGCAATAGAACTACTGTTCTGCCTGGCAGGTATAATCTCCAGGGCTATCATTACTGCCGGTAATAAAAGAGCCAACAGATAGCATAAAAATGCTACAGCAACTACGTATTGGGAGAGTATTTTCTTATCAGGTGAATAGTATATTTCGAAAAGAACCATGCTGGCAGTAAAGGCTGCCATCATATAGACTAAGGATAGATTAGTACGGCTAGGCCAATTTAAATAAATTCCAAGGCAGTAAATTAACCCTGGAATTAATATTAATAAGCAGAATAAAACATAGGGTACCTTCTTTTCATAAAAAATACGTAAGCCGCTCCATGATGCAGTTAGACTCAGAAAAAATAAAGGGTAAATAACCAACGCGCTGGAGATAGTTAGCAGCGAATCACCTACATGCATCATACCTAATAGGGAGCCAATGCTCGAGCTCACCAAAGCCATTATCCAGTGAAGCAGATATGAAGATTTAGGTTGGCTCAGCAGCATAACAAAGAATATTAATAAGATTGATATGCGACTTATTGAACTGATTGTATAGAGCGTTTTAATATCCATAATAGTTTTACCGGTGAGATTTTATCAAAAGCGATACGCTATACCGACACCTGTTATCAATGTATTCATTTTAATATTTGCATTGAAACCGTAACCAGAAAAATTATACTCCGGGCTCATAATATATTTTAAACTTGTGCTTAACAGCCAGCTTTCAGATATTTTATAATCTATGCCTCCATTTAATATGAAACTATTAACATCGTCGACATTGAATTGTGGAATACAATCTGCAGGCTTTACTTTGCGCGTCCAGGCATGGTTAATTCCAACACCTAAATAAGGTAATAAGTTGCTGTCTGTATAAATATGATACTGTGCGGTAAGCGAAATACTATTGCTTTCAATAGTACCTACCTTAAAACTACCTATTTCTGAATTTTTTATTCTGTAATTTCTGGAAAATACACCGCCCTGAAATTCCAATGAAAAGGCTTTAGAAAAAAAATAGCTTGTATCCAAACCGAATGTTCGTTTTTCAGGCGTATCTATTTCACCTCCTATTGAAGAAATGTTTGATTCAACTCTTAAAGGTTTGATATCTAAAAACATCCCTCGTATAAGCCAATTTTGAATATTATCTTCGTTATAACTGACTCTCTGTTCCGTTGCATGAGAGTTCAAACTGTATAAATATAAGCATGCCAGCATTGAAAAGATGCTTATTTTTCTTATTGATAACTTTTCAATCATGTGAATTTTTGAAGATTTCATGTTCCCGCCTTAAGGCCACGCTTCTTATAAAATAAGTTTATAATTTATTATCGGCATGCCAGTGCATACCTTTACTTAAAAAACAAAAAATAAATTTTTATCTTCAGCTACATTGCCTTTAATGATAGAAACGCTATTCTTTCCGGTCAGTCAGCACATTTATTTTTACAAAATAATTATACTTGTATCTTCATTTTTACCATGGAGTATTCAACTCATCATTCAGCCTGTTATGATTGCTATGGCACGGATAAGTCAATAAACTACCATAAGTTAATGATTTCATTTATGTATTTATATTGGCCGTTTGTAGCAGGCACTCTTAAAGATGAGTGGATAAAGAAATATTTTTCATTCGTTTTTTTAACGAGGAGTAACTGAGATTTTGTCTCAAAATTGGCAGGGGTAAAATGAATATACTATATTTTTTCAGTAACCAGATTTGGTTATGCAAGATGGGCGGGGTCTATCCCCTTTTAAAGCTGCAGGGGTCATGTTTCTATGACATGATGTTCTATATATCTAATCTTGAAGGGGAGTTACACCGATGTTACTGATGTCAAATTGTTAAAAAAATAGAACAGATACATCCTTTTTAACATCCTGAGACAGCCCAGCATTGTAGAGCATCAATGTCTATGTTTATCAAGTAGTTCATTATCCCACTCAATGCTTTGATAGTTGGGCTGAGAAGCTGAAAAATTAACATCAAAAGGCTCAAAACTGAATTGTTTTTTCTTTTTCAGCGTAAGCATAACATCCTCCGGAACCTGATAAGCTTGAATCTCAGGAGCAAGTAGCATTAGCGCTTCATGAAGCGTTACTAAACCCACTTTATCGAATGGTATACCTTTATAATTAAATAGAAAAGAGTTAAGCGCTGCACGCCCTCCCAATATCAAACGAAAGGGATCGTTTCGCTCTTTGTAATAGTACAGGATCAAATCAAGCTTAAAAATGATAAGTGTTCGATAAGTAATGTAAGCCTTAAGTGTGCTGCCAAAGCGGGTTACGCCAGGCATATCCAGGGCAATGAGAACATTTTTATATATTTTTTCGAATACTCTCAATTGCCAGTCAGGAGAGAGTGTCATGATTTACCTCTGAGAAAAATTAACAGCATTAATAAAATGCACTCTTATAGATCATGTAACTACTTAATAATTCTGCACATGAATTTAAGCATTAAATCATCATTCAATGCTTTGCATGAGAATATTCTTGTACATTAAAGGCTTTTTATAAATTATGATGGAGGACCTGAATTTTACAAAACTTACGATATCGTAACAAGTTGCCGAACTTCGCCTGCAATTTTATGGGATTCTACTTACGCAAAAGTATGCGTAAGCGCTATGGCCTTACTACCTTAGATCTTTAACCCAATAATTTCTAAATCAACCTTCAGCAATACTTCATAAGGGCGATTTGCAGCCTGAATAGCTTAATCCTGATAAACAGTGTCGTTTATATATAGAAGATATCCTTTTGCCGCCATGCCGCGTCATTTTGAGGCGAGCTATATACAAGATACCGATGCTTTTCAATGACTAAAGAGATAGCTCTTAATCGCATTCAGTACGATAGCTTAACAGGTCAATAAGCCCGCGCCGGCTGAAAAAACTCTATAACGGCTCACTCTCCCCGTTGATTCTCACCGTCATTTCGGATGACAGCTCTGCAGACCATCCCAGTATGGCTGCCCTGAATTTGCCCTTTTAGCATATTCATCCCAGGGATTTAGCGGAGCTGGTTAACGGATAGCAGGTCAGTACCCCCTTCGCTCTCGGCAGAAGCACAAATTGATTTGTTACTTAATAACCTTATATAATTATTATTATATAAGGCCAGACAGAGGCTCAGAAAGCTTGTATCATGCAGATCCGGGCCGGATCCTGAGCTTTACGTGCAGTTATACGAAACGACGATGTTCCGGACGTCATGCTGCAGAACATCACCCTGGCGAGGGTGGTTATAAATCTGGCAGCGCTACGTAAAATCTGACGGGCATTGCCCCTGATTATTTCTCAGAATTCACGTAGCGCTGCCTTCCAGTCAACACGTGTAAACGGAGCAAGCGTGAACGATATCTCCGGTTTTACCGGTGTAGCTCTCGGCAGCAGCGCTGGTGATGATCTCACTGCGAAGCTGGCCGCGTTCGTCCGCCATCGGGAGGCTTTTTCGGCCAATACATGGCGTCAGCTGCTGAGCGTGATGCGGATCTGCTGGCGCTGGTCACAGGATAATCGTCGGTCCTTTCTGCCAATGACCCCGGATGACTTGCAGGACTACCTGTTTCACCTGCAGGCCATTGGGCGTTCGACCTCAACCATTTCGGTGCACGCGGCGCTTATATCAATGTTACACCGTAACGCTGGACTGGTTCCGCCAACGGTTGCGACTGACGTCGTACGCGCCAGGAAGAAGATAAACCGTACCGCGGTCATGTCAGGTGAGCGCACAGGGCAGGCTGTTCCATTCTGCCGGCCGGACCTTAACCGTCTGGACGCAGCATGGAGCCATTCCCCCCGCCTGCAGCAGCTGCGCGACCTGGCATTTATGCATGTTGCTTACAGCACACTTCTGCGCATGAGCGAGCTTTCCCGTCTGCGGATCAGGGATATCTCCCGTGCAGCAGACGGGCGTATCATTCTGGACGTTGGCTGGACCAAAACCATGCTGCAGTCAGGAGGCATCGTTAAGGCCCTCAGTGCGAAGTCATCCGACAGGCTGAGCGAATGGATCACCGCGGCGGGTCTTGCCGGCGAACCTGACGCTGTTATCTTTTGTCCTGTTCATCGATCTAACCGTATAACCGGGGTGTCGGAAGTCCCCATGAGCGCACCCTGCCTGGAAGATATTTATCATCGTGCACGTCAGGCCGCGGGTGAGACGAAGCAACTTGAAACTAACAAAGGGCGCTATGCAAGCTGGAGCGGCCACAGTGCTCGCGTCGGCGCCGCACAGGATATGGCCAGAAAAGGAATATCCATTGCGCAGATCATGCAGGAAGGTACCTGGACGCAGACCCAGACTGTCATGCGCTACATTCGTATGGTTGAAGCTCACCGCGGAGCAATGGTCACCCTGATGGAAAACGATGATGATTAGCTGATAACGCTATCTGCTTCTGAGGTTCAGTACTTTTTTACCCTTACTGAAATCTGCCTGTGCTGCTGACAGAATTACTTTTCTGCGTTGCAGACTTCAGCTGAAGATATGACGTATGACATGACGGTGAGCTAATGGCAGTTGATAAATACGGGTTCATTACCCTGCCTGATTTCAGAGGGTTTCAACCAGCCTTTTCTCAGCTGGTTGCTGATGTTATTCAGACGCTGACGACGACTTTTCCGGATCTGATCCATAGCGTTTATGTATACGGCAGTCTTATCGACGCTACGGCCATTGAAAGGCTTTCTGACCTCGACCTTACCGTGATTTATTATCGTGAACCCGATGTAGATGCCACTGTAAAAATCGACGTTGTTAAGAATGCGCTTGAGCAGGATCATCCGGTTGTCAGTAAGATTGACATCGATCCGGCCGTGCTTGAGGAAGTGATGCTGCCGTCTAACGGTATACGATGGGGCTACTGGCTGAAGCATCACTGCGTATGCGTTTACGGTGAAGACCTGCGCAATCGCTTTGAACCTTTCAGGCCGTCAAGGGAGATTGCGGTTGCCGTTAACGGTGATTTTCTCGAAGTACTTAACGGCTACGTTGCTCTGATGAAACCCACTCTGAAACCTGCGCAGCGTCATGTCCTGCAGAGGTCTGCTGCACGTAAGGCCGTTCGTTCGACAAACATACTGAGAGAAGATAATGATCAGGATTGGCCGGTTACGCTGAAAGAATTGGTTGAAAAATTTAATAACCGTTATCCGGCTCTGGCCGAGGAAATGGATTATTTGTTGAGCATAAGTCACCGTCCACGCGGCGAAATAATGGTGTTCGCCAGCAGGATCACAACTTTTAGCTACTGGCTCAATGCAGAATTTCATACGCGTCAGCGGTAAGTAAAGATAATCAGTACAGAAAAGCCTCAGAGTGTGTCGCAGATTCCCTTATCAGGCTCTGTGCCTCAGGCTTCCTGAGGAACGGTTATCAAAAAATGTTGCAAGGGAGAAGTATTATCTGGCTGACGTCGCCACCCAGCCCGTGACAGCAATATGTCAATTGCGGGCAGGTCGGCAGTGATCCGAACGGTGAGCTGTTGAATCTGTCTCCCACTTGCATCAAAACCGGTTTCAAGATCGTTTTTTCTTATAAACAGCCCAGGTACTTTCGGGCTCAGTTTCGCTGCGCGCCGTCCTTCCCATTCAGATTCGCTGAGAATAGCATAGCTAATACCGGTTAACGTAATAGCGTGCATGATGTGCTGAAGCCTGAACATATCATTCTGAGCTAATAAGTTCCCGCTGCTGGCCTGCCAGAGATATTCCAGTTTTCCTGGAAGGTTGGCCTGAAGCCCCTTCTCCCGACCCTCTTTCAATAACCATCGAATATCATCAGCCAGTTCTCTACGAAACAGACGCTTCTTTTCGGCGTTTGCCAGCCACCGGCATAAGAACAGGTTTTCCTGTGCCGGTGAACTTACCATACCTGATTGACGAACCATGTTGAGCGCTATAAGCCCGCACCATGCTAGGTGACCGACGTAAAGATTGGAATTATCCATTTTAAAGAAATCCTAAAATTATCCTGTTCTCCCCATGATAACGGCCCCACGCGTAATGGAGAACCCAACATCACTTACATAATTTACCTCACACTGTTTTATAACTAAAGATATCAAAAATAACACTTCAGGTGACTTGCAGATATAAAGTTTCCTACCATAATCATTTTTTTGACGTATGTTCAGTTCACTAAACATACAGATTCAAATCTGATAAGCAGATGCAGGGTATATAGCTTAGAAGAATATATTTCAGCTCAGGGATTTCCGTGCTGGACTGAGCGCATCTGGAACACCAGAAGAATTCGACAATATGGGCATGGTAAATGTGCCCGTAGACAGGTAGCGGGGTGCACGGACACAGCGTCGCTAAAAATTCTCCATGGGACGCACGTGGCAACCGTGAAAAATGCTGGTCGAGAGACTGTTGCCTGAGCTCAATGCTTTCTCCAGTGTCATTGAAAAAAAGCTGAGGCATGAATGGATTTTATAAAGACGGGCTGTACTCACATTGAGGATGCTGCTCTCCTCTCCGTTGGCTGGGATTGGTCAGGCTGGACTGTGCAGCTGCGCTCTGCCATCTCGGCCGTGAAAGATTTCCGTCGGGGGCTTTATACACTGGCGCTTGGCGGCACTACAGCGAAACAGGACTCAATGTGCCTGCCGGCTTGTAAGTAGCAGTTGCAGAAAAAATTGCAGAGCTGGACGGCAGGCCTTCCGTCACCGCGACGAATAAATTTATGGCACAGGGGCGCTCGACAACATAATGCGCGTATCGGCTTCGCTCCAGGACCTGGCCGTGGCGCTAATGAAAATTGCGAACGCGATATGCGCTGGCTGGCATCCGGCCCCCGCTTCGGTTTGTGTGAACTTGTCCGACCCCCCAATGAGCCAGGCTCTTCGATTATGCCGGGCAAAGTCAATCCAAATCAGTGCGAGGCTATCGTCATGATAGATATTCAGGTCATGGGTGAAGACACAGCTATAACATTTGCCGGTAGTCAGGGCAATTTTGAACTAAATGCCATGCGTCCAGTGATTATCAATAATGTACTGCACTCCGCCGCCATTTTTGCCAGCGGATGTAAAAAATTCCACACCTACTCAGTTCTGGATACTGAACTGAACCGGAATAAAATCTTCAAATATCCTGAACCCTCACTCATGCTCGTAACGGCTCTTTCCCCGCAAAAGGGCTATTAGAATGCAGCACATATCACGGAAGATGCACAGGCTTCCGGTTCCACGCTGCGCGAAGCCGCTATCCGTTCCGGTAGTATCAGTGATGGAGATTATGACCGGCTCATCCGGCCGGAAGATATGGCGGGAAGGGGCGTATCAGGAGCCTGAGGCAGCGAAAGAGTGGCCTATTTGAATCTATTTTTAAACGCACCGGGAACTGAAAATGAATGCAAATAAAACAGGTACAGAGTTGCTGAACGACGGGGTTCTGAATAAGGGTACGGCCTACAGTATTGAGGAGCGCAAATGCCTGGGGCTGGAGGGGCTGCTTCCCTCTGGAACTGAAGATATTGACACACAGATGCAGCGTGTCTTACAGCACCTGAGCAAAAAGAATAGCGACCTTGAAAAATACATTTATCTGCAGGGTCTCGAGGAGCGTAATCAGACCCTGTTTTATAAAACTGTAATGTCCGACCCTCAAACTTTTATCCCCATCCTGTACGATCCAGTAGTAGGTGACGCCTGTCTGGCTTTTGGCCACATTTACCGTCGCCCCCGTGGCATGTACATTACGCGGCAGATGAATGGCCGCATGGCTGAAGTGCTCCGGAATTGGCCTGTGAAAGACGTGCGATTTATCTGTATTTCAACCGGCGGGCGTATTTTAGGTTTGGGCGATATCGGTGCAAATGGTATGGGGATCCCTATTGGCAAGCTTCAGCTCTATACTGCCTGCGCCGCTATTCCCCCTCAGACTCTGCTTCCGGTCTTGTTCGACATTGGTACAACAAACGAGAAGCTGCAGAAAGATCCGCTTTATCTTGGTCTACGCGAGCAGCCGCCCGGAACAGAAGAGCTCGATGCGCTGACGGATGAGTTTGTGGCAGCGGTTCAGGAGGTGTTTCCGGGGTGCTGTATTCATTTTGAGGACTGGAAAGGCACGGATGCTATGCGTTACCTGGCTCGCTATCAGGATGCTGTTCTCTGTTACAACGACGACATTCAGGGCACCGCCAGTATCAGTCTTGCGGGAATTATTGCTGCATTACAGATATCCGGCCAGAAGATAGAAGACCAGCGTGTGCTTTTCCTTGGCGCCGGGTCGGCCGGGATGGGTATCGCACGCCTTATTACACATGAAATGCAGGACAATGGCTTATCTGAAGAAAACGCGCGCCATAATGTCCGGATGATGGATATCGATGGTCTTCTGACACGCTCAAGAAAAGACCTGTCAGATGAACAGCGCATTTATGCCCGCGATGAAAAATCATTTAGCAACCTTACTGAATACGTCCGTCATTTTAAACCCACCATTCTCATTGGTGTCAGCACCGCTAAGGGTGCCTTTACGAACGAGGTGGTCAGGGCAATGTGTGAAAACACCGAGCGCCCCGTCATCTTTGCACTTTCAAACCCTACAAGTAAGGCTGAGTGTACAGCAGATGAGGCCTATAAGTGGTCGGAGGGTAAAGCGCTTTATGCCGCGGGCGTTCAGTTCCCGGAAGTACATATTAATGGCAAAACTCTGCTGCCCGGCCAGGCTAACAACTTTTATATTTTCCCGGCCGTCGGCCTTGCAACCTATGTTGCCCGCCCCTCAAAACTGACCGATGAGTGCTTCATCGTAGCGGCGCACGCTACCGCTCAGCAAATTAGTCCTGAGATGCGCGAAAAAGGGTTACTTTTCCCGGGTCAGAAAGATGTGTTTGAAACACAAATCACCACGGCCACCGCGGTTGCGGAATATATGTTTGACGCAGGCCTTGCACAATCCGAGCGCCCAGAAGACATCCGCACGTGGCTGGAAGCACAACTTTATTCCCCGACCTACTGAAGCCTGACCGGTAGTCCAGAACAGTGAATGGCCAGCCTGCCTCTGACCTGAACAGTGGCAGGCTGCATCTGCAATTTTGGCTCAATCCATTTCGGTTCAGTAGAAACTGGAATTTTGAAAAGGAAGCTACATCATGAGTATTTCATTGCCAGAAAATTACCGTGAGGCTGCAAGAATAAGGCTGCCGGGATTTCTGCTCGACTACATTGACGGGGGAGTAGTCACAGAAAAAACCATGAAAAACAATGTAATGGCTCTTCAGAACTTCAACCTCCGCAAGCAGGTACTTAGTGGTGCAGGCACACCAATGCTTTCGTGCGAAATAATGAAAAGTTGCTGGGGTCTGCCCGTAACATTGGAGCACGTAGGAGCAACCGATATGTACGCACGCCGTGGAGAAGTCCACGCTGCACGCGCAGTCGGCGGACATCATATCCCTTACACGCAGTCTACCGTATCGGTATGCCCAATTGAGGAAGCAGCCGTCAATGCGGACGGTGAGCAATGGACCCAGCTGTATGTCCTGCGGGACCGGAGTTATATGCACGACGCTCTGGAGCGGGCTTGGGCTGCTGGCGGAGAGGCTGGGGTAACAAACCTGCTTAATATGCTTGGTGCCGATCTTAGCGTGACGATGACACTGATTGGAGCGAATAAGCCTTCAGGTATCTGCCGGGATAACCTTGACCCTCTTATCAGAGAGCCTTACGTATTATCCGAAAACATTAACAGTCACAGCGAAAATAATTGATTTAAATTTTTACATTCGAATTTTGATTTTTCTTTAGGCACGGGGGCATTCTATGATACGAATAAATATCATTATGGATTTGCTAATCTGGATTGAAGACAACTTAAACAGCTCACTTCATCTAGATGATATTGCACGCAAATGTGGTTATTCAAAGTGGCACTTGCAACGTATATTTAAAAAGGTTACCGGATATAACCTTTCATATTACATACGCGCACGCCGCCTGTCCTCATCTGCTATTGATCTTCGTTCAACGGATCAGCCTATTCTTTATATCAGTATAAAATACGGATTTTACTCTCAGCAGACGTTCTCCCGGGCGTTCAGAGAAAGATTTGGTGTTTCACCTGCCAAGTACAGGAACATGGATTTTTACGATAACTCAAAATTACTAAAACCCGTCAGTATTAAAACCTAAAATGTATCAACATGAGTATATGAGGTCTGTTTATTCAGTTTTTCAGGCTAAGGCTCAATCCCGCATTGACAGATAATAGTCCTCAATGCTGGAACGTAAAAGTATCGCTTTCTGTAGCTGTGTAGAAGGCCTGATACACATTTGTCGACACGGCAAGCCAGCGCCAGCACGCGCCTCAAAGTCCGTCGAGCGGAAAAGCGCGGGGGAAGAAAGTCTGTTTACTCTGTCACTCTGTGTCTATCTGCGAAAGGAAAGCCTGTGTTCTCACAGGTTGATAAAATGCCCCTGCTCCGTGATTAAAATTTGTTCAAGGTTAAGACTTACGCACATTGATTTCTTATTCAGCTGCCGGTTTTCAGCTACTTTGAACTTCGTTCTATAAGATACTCAAACCTGCCATTTGCTCATTAATGCTGTATACACAGGAAAAGTTATGGCTCATTCTGAGAAACAGTCTCTGCACGCGGGCATGCTTGCTGCCGTCGGAATTGTCTTTGGCGACATCGGTACCAGTCCGCTTTATACCCTCAAAGAATGCTTATCAATCTTACCCGGCGGGAATGTGACTGACACGGCCGTGATGGGATTTCTTTCACTGATATTCTGGGGGCTGACGCTTATCGTGACCGTCAAGTATGTCTGTTTTGTTATGCGGGCAGATCGGGACGATGAAGGTGGGATATTAACGCTGATGTCATTGGCACGTATGCACGTCAGTCATCGAACAGGCCATCTGATTGTGCTGGCCGGACTAACCGGCGGTGCCTTCTTTTACGGTGATGGCATCATCACGCCTGCTATTTCGGTACTGTCAGCAGTCGAAGGCATTGAAGTGGTCACCTCCGCTCTGGACAACTTCATTGTGCCGCTGGCCACAGTGATACTGACGCTGTTATTCGTCATCCAGAAACACGGTACAGAGATAGTCAGCCGCATTTTTGGGCCCGTTATGCTCGTCTGGTTTATCACGCTGGCTGCGCTGGGCGTGCACGGGATCACGATGAACCCTGCCGTTATTCAGGCTTTGAGTCCGTCTCATGCAATTGATTTCTTACTCAGCCATAATTCTATAGCCTTTGCAGCGCTGGGGATGGTCGTGCTGGCCGTAACGGGCGCAGAAGCTTTATATGCTGATATGGGGCACCTTGGTAAAAAGCCCATTCGTTTTGCCTGGCTCATTATTGCCATGCCCGCACTGATTCTCAACTATTTTGGTCAGGGCGCGCTGGTGCTGGCAGATGCCAGCGCAGTCAAAAATCCCTTTTATTTTCTGGCCCCCGGTTGGGCGCAGATCCCGCTTATCGTGCTGTCGACGATGGCAACGGTTATTGCCGCTCAGTCGATTATTACAGGCATTTATACCCTGACTCATCAGGCTATTCGCCAGGGATTCCTGCCCCCAATGCGCATTGTTTTTACGTCGGCCACGGAGTCCGGGCAGATTTATATTCCCGTGGTTAACTGGCTGCTGTTTGCCGCTGTAACCTTAGTTATCTTCGCCTTCCGGCAATCTTCCGCCCTGTCATCTGCCTACGGGATCGTCGTCACAGGTACGATGGTACTGACGGCCTGTCTGACCGTTGTGGTTGCCTTCCGCAACTGGAAATGGCCGCTGCCACTGGCGTTGCTTTTACTGGCATGCATGTTAATGATTGACGTGCCGCTGTTTGCTGCCAATCTGCTGAAACTGTTTTCCGGAGGATGGGTACCGGTACTTCTGGCGCTGTCCATGCTGCTGCTAATGTACATCTGGCAGTCTGAGCGCTCAGGCCTCATCTGCCGCCTGAATGACGATCTGGTCAGCCTGAAGGCACTTATCAGCTCGCTTGAAAAGAATCCGCCCGGTCATGCTCCCGGTACTGCTGTATTCCTATCACGAAAGGAATATGAGATCCCGCAGGCGCTGCTGCATAATCTCAAGCACAACCGCGTTCTGCATAGGCGGGTCGTTTTACTGCATATCCGGACGGTAGACGCTCCGCGGGTGCATAATCAGAAACGGATTACGCTGCGTCAGTTATCACCCATCTTTTGGCAGGTTACGGCAGAGTATGGCTGGCATGAGTCTCCCTCCATGGAGGAGATACTGCACCTGTGCGGTCTGGAAGGATTTGGCTGTACCGTTCACGAAGCGTCTTTTTTCACGTCCCACGATACGCTGGTCATGAAAAAAAGACGCGGCCTGCCTTACGCAAAGGGAATTATTTTTCATTTCCTTCAGCGGAATGCTTTACGCACACATGAACAATTCAGGATCCCGCCTAATCGTGTTATTGAACTCGGCGGTCAGAAAGAGTTCTGACAGTTCAACTCAGCCAGAGGCTCCGGCTTCTGGCTGAGCATGTTTCACCGTGAACTACGGTTGGCGGAGTTTTTTTTATGTTGCCGTAACAGGTTTTATCCCTGATTGACCTGCTCCCGCAATCTGAAGTTACTTTGTCTTCATTTTCGCATTGTACGTCAGATGTTATGTTTCTTCTGAATCACGTTCTGCTTCAGTAACCTGCATAGCATGTACCTCTCCAACATAGCCGGATAGGCGAACAGCGCGCAACCTGTCCCATGAATGCCGCTATGGCGGCATGAAGGAGCCAGATGATGTCAGAACAGGACGGCGCTGTACGCGCGGCGAAGCCGGTTACGGCCTGATATATGGCGCTACCCAACTCCTTCTTTGTATCTAACATAACGTGGTGATTAGCTACCATTACACGAAGCAGAGTCAGCAGGTCCCTTTCCTGAGGACGGCTTAAATGCCGATTCTGTCTGGCAACTTATGGCCCTCTGCTTCACTTTTCAGGCCAGCACATTTTGTTGAACGCATACCGGGAGAACGACTCCCTATGTACAAGGCTAACAGGCGTGATGATAATTGTGAGAGGAGAATTATGATGTTTCCTGTAGGCATAGACGCAAGTAAAGACACCCTTGAAGTATGAATGCTGTATGACGGCATAAAGGGATGTATGCGAACAAAAAAGATAAAAAATGACCGCAGCGCCGCAGCTAATATATTTCGCTGGCTGCGTATGCAGCGCTGCAGTCTTGGTGACGTACATCTAGTTATGGACGCGACGGGCGTGTACCACGATAACTTTGCACTATTCCTTCATGAGGCCGGGGCGTATGTTTCGCTGGCAAACCCTCGCCGCATCAGCGGTTTCGCAAAGGGCATGGGCACTCTGACGAAAAAGGACAAAGTGGATGCGTACATGCTGTTCTGCTATGCCCTTCTCAAAAAATCTCAACGCTGGGTGCCACCTAAAGCTGAAGTCAGGCACCTCAGTGCACCCATAAGCAGGCGGGACGCGTTGATGAGCGACGCCACCATTGAAAAACGATCGGGAACTTCCGTGCATGGGAAAGCAGAATGTCTAAAACCGGCCCACCCCCCGGCTGCGCGCAAAGCTGTATATGGCCGCACTTTGTGTCAGACGCTGTAATATAAGGATGCGCAGCTTCTATGAAGCACTTTTACTGCAGGGCAAGGCAAGTATGGTGACAATCGGGGCAGTCATGCGAAAGTTGGTACACTGGTGCTATGGCATACTTACCCCCGGAAAACTTTTTAGTACTAATGATGAACTGACTGCCGGAACCGGCTCTTCCTGAGGAATTCAGGCTGAGAGTACAGATATCCGTTGTACACTTCGATATATCGTGGTGTTTTTGTTTAATCTTTATTTTCATCCAGTAACTGTCTGTAAATAAGGCACCCTGTTATAAACTCATGCCAGTCAGGGACCCGTATCTCTGATTTTTCATGTTCAGGCAGAAGAGACCACGGTTCGGGCTGATATCAGCATAGTTCGTGACCGAAACATTTCCGATGTACACGTATTGTAGCTCTTAATCTCTGACAATAATTGCCCTGTATCCATACGGAGCAGGTCTTGATCCAGACCAGTCATTTCATGTTCTTTTTTCACAGCAATTCCTCTGGTAACAGCATTTTAAAGTTAATGTTCGCATTCATAATGAATTACTAAAAGTCCAGCACTTCTCGAGGAATAAAACATCTTTCAGAAAGGCTTCACCATATTCTTTAGCGACGAAGCGACGAAGCGACGAATCAGACAGCCAGACCACGCTCACTGGCATTCATGAAGGTCCCTGAGCCATGAGACCGGGATCATTTGAGTAAGAATAAAACGCAAGCTGGACTGGCTGTCAACTGACAGGTTTTAAGCCTGTTATGGTTTTCATTTAGAGCATCTGGCTGTAGGAAGATAAAACGTCTGTCCACTTGTAGAAAAAGCGTTAAGCTTTTGAGCCCATGAAGTCTGCTTTGAGCGAAAAGCGGACGTTAAAATCATGGGTTAGGGATATTATGCAACATTAAACATAACATCCCGATCACGAATCCCGTAACTGGAGCCGGCTGCGGCGTACTCCTTTTCAGGGCAAAAAACCGCCATCACGGCAATACTAAGATGAATACTGTGACGCCTTCTTTTATCGCGGTAGGAACCAGTTATTTACTGGCAGAGTGTTTTCGCCACATCATCCAGTTCACGATCATAGCTTGCACGTTCGCCCGCGCTCAGAAAGCCCTGTTTCTTAACTAAATTGTCAGCATCATGACGCACCACTTCAACGCGCTGCCAGAGTTTATCGGCCCGAGACTGAGTCAGTAGCCGGGCCTTACGCGCGGTGCTGATGTCCGCCTGCAGAATGTTAGAGCGCACGGAAATATGTGCCTGAAGCGGATCGGTAACAGATCACCTTGTTTCGCCCTTAATCAGACTCTGTTCTTTGATATTACAGCCAGGGTAACCGGGCGCAGTCAGTGCCGCCTCTGACAGAAATGGGATGACTAGCAGGGAAAGAACCAGCGTTTTCATGAGTATCTCCGGTAATAAAAAAAGATTTTCAGCCATCCTTACATTTTTTCAGCCGGCTGGCAGAAAAAAGCCCGCCATCTTTAGCGGGCTGAACAATAAGAAAATTCTCACTTTTACGGCAAATGCGCCGGCTCCAGCAGGGGGGCCGGCACCTCTAAGCATGGAAAAAAAATGCCGTTCTGCAAGGCTTAATACGCAGCAGAAGGCAAAAAAATGGCTCCCGTCCGGGAGCCAGAAAAAAACAGCGGTCTGGGTCGTTGCATATCCCTGGTGCAGGATGATTTAAGTATCGGCCGGATTGCCGCGGGTATTAGCCCGGCGACAAAATTTCATGTACACGCCTCCACGCTGTATTTAACATAACAGCACTTGCCGCCCCATAAAGTCCCTCAGCGCGTTTCTGCGGCCTGATGGTCGTTTCCGGCAGCTTTCCCTGTCCGCATATCGAAAAAAACACCCCTGATGATGTTGGCATGTTTGCATGATTATGCGGTGATATCTGCTCAACACGAATTAGTGAATACAAATGTTGGAAACGTCCGCTCCTGGCACAAAGCGGAGTGAACTGGACGCAAGGTCCGCTATGAGCGAAAAGCGGACCTTTAATTTTGTCATATTGTACCGCTGTAACCAAGGTACAGTAGATTATGAAATCAGCCCGGCCCCCTCTAATTCAAATTGAAAGCCACAGTTAGGATATTCGGGGTAAGAAGATTTCAAACACGGCACCACCCTGACACCCCTCGCCGACCTCAATATACCCATGATGCAACCGGACGATCTCACTGACGAGATGTAAACCAAGTCCTGAACCCTGGTCACGGGGAATAATGCGATAAAAGGGCTCAAATATGCGCTTACGTTCGTGAAGCGCTATTCCCGGCCCCTCATCCTGAACGGATATTACAGCCTTGCTGTTAACAATAACCCTGATACTCCCTCTCCCTCCAGCATGAGTTATCGCATTCTGTATAAGATTAGTGACCGCACGTGACAGTGAAAAAACATCTGCATTTACCATTACTGGTTCAGAAGGACTGATAAATTCAGGCTCGTACCCAGCGCTGATTATGAGTGGGGCAAGATCTGCGACGGTCTGCCTTACAATGCTTCGGATGTCTGCTGGCGTAAAAGATGACGGCTTAAGGCTAAGCCGTTGAATGTCCAGCAGTGACTCCGCAAGATTAGACAGGCGCGCAACATCAGAGGTAAGAACACGGCGTGATTCATCATCACTGAGCATGCTGACGCGCGCATCCAGAATGGCAATCGGAGCGCGAAGCTCATGTGCCGCGCTGGCAAGGAACCTGTCGCGTTCTTCATAACCCTGACTGAGCCTTTCCAGGGCGTCGTTAACGGCCTGAACCAGCGGCAGTATGTCAAAAGGAACATTTTCCTCCCGAAGACGTCCGTTACGATCGTCTTTTCTGATACGTCTGGCGTCCATCACCGCCTCAGAAATCCCTGACATTATCTTACGCGTGATTAAAGGGACGACAAGCGCGGTTGCACAGGCAAGCGGGACAAAAATACTGTAGGTGACCAGAGAAAAAAGCCTTTTAAAGGAGGCACTGATACCAGATACCGGTACGCCTCCGGTTATAACATGCAGCGTATGAGGCCCAAAGCTCCTGACCGTTATTCTGAAGGACAGTTCAGGGCTGCCGTCTTTGCTGTTAAGCTCTGATCCCCCGAAGACACCCAGGTTATTAATAACTGGCCTGAAAAGCGAGGGTATACTTCCGGACTCAAGCCGGTTTCCTTTTTCATCTTCAACCGCAAACCAGAGCGATCTCTCACCCTTCGCTTTTTCAGACACTCGTGAGCCAAGGTCAGCAAGGCTACCGTCAGTGTCATAACCGATGCGGTTTATAATGTTTTCAACTTCGCTTTCAGGAACGGTGCCGTAACTGCCCCCCCCGGTCTGGTAAGCGAAGTAGAGCAGCAAAAACAGCAAGGTAATGAAGTGAAAAACGATGATGCTGATGCTGATTCGTACGTGAATTGGTAGCCGCTTAGCTTTCATCCTGTTTTTCCTTCAGCAGATAGCCTACTCCGCGGATCACATGAATCATCACGCTTGCCTCTGCTGCCTCCAGTGACTTTCTCAGGCGCGAAATATGGGAGTCCAGAGAATTGGACTGGATTTCATCTTCAAATCCGTAAGCCCGTTCTGTCAGCCATTCACGAAGTACTGTTCTCCGGGCTCGCGTACAGAGCGCCTCCAGCAGAAGGCCCTGCCGGCGTGGCAGCTGCAGGGGAACACCATCCACAAAAGCACTTCTGCTGCTGAATTCATATGTCAGGTTGCCCATAATCAGTGACGGCACATCTGTTTTAGCCGGTCGCCGTGATATCGCCCTCATCCGCGCCATCAGCTCCTCTATGGCAAAAGGTTTTACGATATAGTCGTCTGCGCCTGCATCAAGTCCTGATATCCGGTCATCGAGTTCAGCCCTGCCGGTAAGCAGGATCACCGGTACAGCCTCGCATTTCTTTCGTATGTAGGGAATGAGCGAAGCTCCATCGCCGTCAGGCAGCCGTCTGTCGAGCAGGACAAAATCATGCAACCCTACCTGAAATAAAGCTCTGGCCTTTGAAATAGTAGAAACAGTGTCGGCCACCATTGCCGCTTTTTCACAGGCAGCTTTGAGGATAGCGGCCATCTGGGCCTCATCCTCGATGATAAGTACTCGCATCTTATAACCCGGCAGTTTTTCAGATATATCTCAACTTTATCACGAAAAAAAAAGCGGGCGGGTAATGTTGAGGTAAGGTTGAGGGCTTAACCTTCATCCAGTTCAGAAATACGGATGAAGCTGATGCAGAGAATAATGCGGTTTTCAGGATCGCTTATTATTTCATTATTCCTGCTTCTTTCCGCAGCCCGGGGCAGCTATGACGGCATTGTTATTAAAATTGCCGCTAAAGGAGTGCAGGAGGAATATACCAGTCCTCCTACGCAGGGGCTGTTTAAAATTGAAGAAATTACTGCAGATGGCCGGATTCACGTTGAAACGGCATATTTGCTTGATAATTATGCCTGCTGTAATAACGCCCGGATTAATAGCGTAGGTTACACGCCGTTTGAGACTATCCGGACTGACTCTGTAAGCGGCAGCAGGCCCACACAGAGCGCTGGGTCGGGAAAAAACATACAGCGTAAAGGCCAACAGCGAACGGCTTCCGGCAGGGATGTTCCGGAAGCGGGGCAGGATTTGACATCAGGCTGCAACTGTATTTATCAGCCTGCTGATAAAAAAAGTGCAGGATGGGTAGAGTGTTTGTCTGCCTGTCCGTTCAGCAGCGCCTGGTATTTTTAGCCAGCCTGAATAATATCTGCTGGCTGAATATTATGTAGGGTTATCCGGAAATAACTGCCGATTCTCTCCTGTGTCTGCCGTTTCTGTTTGTAATCCTCTCAGCACAGGGATCGTGCTGATTCTTTTTCTGATATTCGATGGGCAACTGATAGCCCGCATTTAAAAACTGAAAAGCAGGAGTTTGATTGTGAAAAAATTAGCGGCTCTGACTGCAGCAATGATGCTGGCAGGCGGTATTCACTCAGCGTCAGCGCTTGAGGGCGGAGTTGAAGCCGGCGAAGATTACACCAACGTCAGGCTGGGCATTGGTACCGATTCTCCAGGCCTTGGGCTCAGCGCTGAGTGGCTCAGAAGCGAACACGACGGCAAGGTCGGCAACATCGGACTGAATTACGCTATCGGTTCTGACAGCTGGGCAATATCGCCAGGTGTGAAGGTCATGCGCACGACGCCTAAGGACAGCGACGAAGGATATGCCGCCTCGGTTGGCGCAGATGTCCGCCTGTTCCCTGTTTCCGCGCTTGGCGTATATGCCAGCTACTACTGGTCTCCTGACTCCTGGTCGGAGCACACAGATGGTTTCCGTGAGGCAGGTGCTGGCGTAATGTTCCGTCCTCTTCCTGTTGTGGATGTTAGGGTCGGTTATAAATATGCGGCCTTCCAGGGTAAAGATGGCGCGAAAGACAACGTTATTGCTGACGGTCCCTTCCTGGGCGCCGCTGTTCACTTCTGACAGCGTCTGAATAATTTCGCTGGGGCACAGCGCAGGAAACTGTCTGTGCCCTTTGTATATGTAATGTCAGCCGTACAGCATTGTCAGCACGCTTCCGGGTTCTGCCACTTAAGCCGGAGCCCGCCGTAAACAGCTCCGCGCAGTAAGCATGGATACGGGTAAGCGTTATGCCCGAATAGTCTGCTTAACATACAGCCTTTTGCCATAAGGTGGAGTTCCCCCCTATGTTCTCCCGTTTTTTCATCTACCGACCCGTTTTCGCCTGGGTCATTGCGATCCTGATAATGCTTCTCGGCGCGCTGGCCGTTATCCGCCTGCCGGTTGAGCAATATCCCGATGTGGCCCCACCTTCCATTAACATCTCAGCGAGCTATACAGTAGCCTCAGCAGAAACGCTTGAAAACAGCGTAACGCAGGTCATTGAGCAACAGCTGACCGGGCTGGACAACCTGCTTTATTTTACCTCCAGCAGCAGCTCTCAGGGCAGCGTTACTGTTACCGTTACCTTTAGCCAGGGAACTAATGCGGATACTGCGCAGGTTCAGGTTCAGAATAAAGTGCAGCAGGCGCTTCCCCGCCTGCCCGCGGAAGTCCAGCAGCTGGGCGTGAGCGTAACCAAATCCCAGTCTAATTTCCTGCTGGTTATGGGTATATATGACACAGCGGGACGGAGTACAAGCACGGATATGGGAGATTGGCTGGTCAGCAACTTACAGGAGCCGCTGGCTCGCGTGAGAGGAGTCGGAGATGTACAGGTTTTTGGCGGGCAGTATGCTATGCGCATCTGGCTCGATCCGCTCAGGCTCAGCGCTTTTTCGCTGCAGCCCTCTGATGTCACCGCAGCGATACGTTCGCAGAATATTCAGGTTTCAGCCGGTAAAATCGGGGGGTTGCCTGCGCCTGATAATCAACAGCTGACGGCAACTGTACGGGCACAATCCCGTCTCCAGACGGCAGAGCAGTTTCGTAATATCATTATCAGGAATGACAGCAGCGGTGCAGTTCTGAGGCTGAGCGATGTCGCCCGGGTTGAGCTTGGTGGCGAATCCTATGACATGACCGCGCGCCTGAACGGACATCCGGCGGCAGGCGTTGGCATCATGCTTGCGCTGGGTGCTAATGCACTGGATACGGCCGCAAGGGTCAAACAGACGATCAACGAATTCCGCCATTCTTTGCCAGCCGGGTATGAAGTGGCTTATGCACTCGACGGTACCGATTTTATCCGGATATCCATACGGGATGTGGTGATTACGTTACTGGAAGCTATGGGGCTGGTTGTCATCGTGATGTACCTGTTTTTGCAGAATTTCAGGGCAACACTTATTCCTGCTCTTACGGTTCCGGTGGTACTGCTTGGCACATTCGGCGTTCTGGCAATCAGCGGCCTGACTATCAACACGCTTACGCTTTTTGCGATGGTGCTGGCCATCGGCCTGCTTGTCGATGATGCCATTGTAGTTGTGGAAAACGTGGAACGTATTATGCACGCTGAGGGCCTGTCAGCCCGGGATGCCACGGAAAAGTCCATGAAGGAAATTACGGGTGCGCTGGTTGCTATTGCTCTGGTGCTCAGCGCTGTTTTTATGCCCATGGCCTTTTTTCCCGGCTCAACAGGCGTCATTTATCGGCAGTTCTCCGTAACGATCATTGCTGCCATGGGATTTTCCGTGCTCATTGCACTCACGCTCACGCCGGCTCTATGCGGTATGCTTCTGAAACCTTCCGTTAACCCACGGTTTTCTTTCTTCCGCGGCTTTAACCATATGTATGATGGTCTTGAATACCGCTACTCATGCTCCGTAGTGAAGACTTTGCGCCGGCCGGGAAGGATGATAACGCTGTATTTGGCAGCAGGGCTCGCGCTTATACTGCTGTTTTCACGCCTGCCAGGCAGTTTCCTGCCGGTTGAAGATCAGGGCAGCATTCTGCTGCAGGCTACGCTTCCAGGCGGCGCCACAATGAACAGGACTGAAGCGGTGACGCAGCAGGTCACAGACTGGTTTCTGGAGAATGAAAAAGATACCACAGACGTTATATTCACCGTCGGAGGATTCAACTTCAGCGGCTCAGCGCAGAACGCTGCCATGGCATTTATACGTCTGAAAAACTGGGAGGACAGGCCCGGTTCACATCAAAGTGCGGAGGCGGTAGCCGGGCGTGCGACACAGGCACTATCGGCCATTCGGGACGCGGAAATATATGCTCTGACGCCGCCAGCTCTCCCTGGTCTCGGCCAGAGCAGCGGCTTCACCTATGAGTTGCTTGCGGGCGGAGGAACCACGCGCTCTGAACTGGATAAACTAAAAAATGAGCTTATTAAACGTGCAGCAGAGGCCCCGCAGCTCATGAATGTTCGCGCAAACACTCTTCCGCAGATGCCTCAGCTGCAGGTGGATATTGATACCAATAAGGCAGTAGCACTCGGGCTAAACCTTGATGACGTGGCAGATACACTGTCCGGGGCATGGGGTGGCACCTACGTTAATGATTTTATTGACCGGGGCAGAGTTAAACGCGTCTATATGCAGGGTGATGCGCCCTACCGCGCCGCGCCCAATGATCTTGGCAAGTGGTTCGTACGTAACAGCGAAGATACAATGACACCCTTTTCTGCATTTGCTGTTACGCGCTGGACTACCGGACCTGAAAGTCTTAATCGCTATAATGGTGCGGCGTCTTATGAAATCCAGGGCCAGAACGCACAAAACTACAGCTCGGGTGATGCCATGGCTGAAATTGAACGCCTGGCAGGAAACCTGCCCGCCGGGACGACGGGTGCGTGGAGCGGGCTTTCGCTTCAGGAAAAGCAGGCGGGTGGACAGGCATCCGCACTCTATGCAATTTCTGTGTTAATTGTGTTCCTGTGTCTGGCTGCGCTGTATGAAAGCTGGTCGATACCTTTTTCGGTACTGCTTACGCTTCCTCTCGGCCTGCTGGGTGCAGTGCTGGCGGTAACTCTTCGCGGCCTGAGTAATGATATCTATTTTCAGGTAGCACTTCTCACAACCATCGGGCTGACAGCAAAGAACGCTATCCTGATCATTGAATTTGCTGAAGAGGGTATCAGCAAAGGCCTGAGTATGAGCCATGCTGCGTTAGAGGCCGTAACAACACGCCTGCGTCCTGTATTGATGACCTCTCTTGCCTTTATGGCCGGCATATTACCACTTGCGATGGCAACCGGTGCAGGGGCTAATAGCCGGATTGCGATCGGTACCGGTATTTTGGGAGGTACGCTGGGAGGTACTTTACTGACGCTTTTGTTCGTGCCTGTTTTTTGGGTACTGGTGCGTAGCTTCATGGAAAAACCCAGACTGGACTGATTTATTAAACGATAACGTCCGCTTTTGGCACAGAACGGACGAACTTATGGCAGATGTACGCTATGAGTGAGCAGCGGATATTCAACAGATGATATAATGCGCATGCGTACTTTTCTAAGTCGCGAATTTCACTGGCGCAAGTGCCATCCCGGTATGCTATGTCGGATATCGGGATATTTTTAATGTCATAAAGCAAGATGACGCGATAGCCCTGTCCAGCCATGCAATCAGGTTCTTTTTCATTACTGCATAAGCGCTTTAATTACTGCCGGGGATCCCTCTGACCCGGCATATACAGTTCATGTTACGCTGCAGTACATTTCAGCTTCGTCAAAAGCTTACCCATGACTCTGTGCTGGTTCTGCTATCCAGACGTTCAGTCGGAGTATACGGAACCTGCGTGTGTAAAGGGGTCTTATCATTCCGCAATCTAAAACGGCCAGTAATGGCGGTCAGTGACTGTATCTGATCCTCAAGTATGGCAGTTGCAGCGGCTGAAGCCTGTACCAGCGTGGCATTCTGCTGAGTCACGCTATCCATTTCGTTCACCGCTGTGCCTATCTGATTAATCCCCTTACTTTGTTCAGCAGAAGCTGTGGCAATTTCACTTAACAGAGAAGTTATACCCGAAACGTCACTGATTATCTTTTCTGTGGTTAATGAAACCTGTGCCACCTTCTGTTCCCCAATCGCAACATTAAGGTTAGATCCGGCAATCAATTTTTCAATCTCACGTGCTGACTGCGTACTGTGCTGAGCAAGCGTACGCACTTCATTGGCAACTACGGCAAATCCTCTGCCTAGATCACCCGCACGTGCAGCCTCCACGGCCGCGTTCAGAGCCAGAATATTGGTCTGAAAAGCAATGCCGTTGATAACACCGGTAATTTCGCTGATAGCTACCGCGCTGTTTTTAATATCGGCCATGGTACGTACGACCTCCTGCATCGCCTCGCCACATTCTGAGGCTGTACCGGATGTCGCGCTGGCGGCAGCACTGGCCACCGAGGCATTTCCGGCATTAAGTGCAACGGTGGAGGAAAGCTCTTCCATACTGGCTGCTGTTTCTTCCAGTGCAGCAGCCTGCTGCTCTGTCCGGCTGGACAGGCTATGGTTGCCGTCGCTTATCTGCACAGATACCCGGGCAACTTCACCTACGCCAGTCACGATTTCACCAACCATCTTTTTCAGTCCGCTCTGCATTTCGTCAAGCCCCTGCAGGAGCCTGCCCATCTCATCATTACGGACGTGGTGAAACTCTGAAGTCAGATCCCCCGCACCTATAGCAGCCGTGACTTCGCCCGCACGACGCAGAGGTTTGATAAGAACATTTTTAAGCACTAATGCCACTATTACTGACGACAGTAAGAACAGGAATACTGATATACCAGCCGCTGTATAGGCAATATGCGTATCTTCATTTGCCAGTGCGGTAATGTTCAGAGATGACTGCTTGTGGATGGCTATAACTCTGTCAAGAGGAACCCGGTAGGCTTCATCAAGGGTGACAACGCGCGTGCCAGCAAGTGTGAGAAATCCCGGCACATCCCCTTTCTGAAGCGCAGTAAAAAGCGCACCGACACCCTGCTCAGTGTAATTCCTGTATCTGGCTGCGAGCTCCTGTGCGATCTCAGCTTCTCCGGGCTGCTTTGGTGCGGCCTGATAGGCCTGCATAAAGCGCAGACCGCCGTCATAGTAGTAACGTGCCTGCGTCAGCGCCGCGTTGAGTGCCTGCGTATTACCATCACTGACGTGAGGTATGGCGGCCAGAAGCGTAGTGCGCGCGGCCCGCATCCAGTTAGTCGTGTCCGCCACCCCAAGCGTAGCCGACACCTCGTAATTGAGATTTTTAAGTGATTCTGCGCTACGCGTCAGATAAAGCACGCTCAGGAGAGACGATGTCAGAAAAACGGAAAACAGGAACAGGCCTGAAAGACTAAGTACAGTGGTAAGGCGTATATTTTTGAACATAACGGCAGGTCTCCATATTACAGGTTATGAATTTATCGACCTGATTTATTTCGGCATTACCCATTTTCAGACACCTGTAACGAAGGAACAATAATTCAGTTAGCAAAAACATTAATAAATTTCATCATAAAATCTGACTAAAAAAAACTGCGCATGATTTGAAAGGCTTTTTTTATTTTTTTAGCATGGTTTCGGTTTTTTTGTTTCGGTAAACATAAATGGTTTAAGGGTTATAAAGATGGAAAACCATCAACACAGTTGCATCATAATGTATAAAATATTAACCGTTGTCAGAACATAACGTTGTTCACTGAATAATATTGCAGGCTAAAGCGTTGAAGCCAGCAGGCATAAACTTCAATGTCCGCTTCTGGTACAAAGCGGATATATAGTTTGGTCAATTACTCGTTTCTCGAAGTGCACTTAAATTCCAGGTAATCCATAACCAGCCCCTGAATGCCGCTTTAGCGGCATGGAGGCGCCTGATGTCGCTGAGGATAACACTGATGCTAAACGGCGCCGTACGCCCGGCGTAGCCGGTTACAGTCGTATAAATCCTGCCATTCGATACCCTTCCCTGAATAGCCTAAACCAGCCTTCAGCAATAAATAAGCCGATGTACCCCTTTTAACCCCGGTGAGCGGTTATCACGGCGCTAGCGACGTGATGGGCGTGATTTCCGGGGCCTTAGTGGCGGCAGCTTGCTGCTGACGCTTAGGGGGGTGTTCATCAAAACTTTCAGCGATATTTACTGAACTTAACACGGCAGCTGCAAAGCCAGACGGTCTTAAAGCAATGATTGAGTTAATTTAATCCCGAAGCCCCGGTGAGCGGGCTGGACGGCGCAGAGCGACGTACAGGGCGTGATTTCCGGGGTCTTGGTTTTACTGTTCACTGTGAACAGTAAAACTTAGAGGATTAGTTACACCATCCATTAAAGCCACTCCTGTTCCGGCCCTGCGGGCCGGGGCGGGGGCGGCCTGTTAAGGGGCACTCGGAGTTTCAGGTCTGCTCCGGTTCTGGCTGAGATGGGCTGGAGGTTTCAGGCCTGCTCTGGTGTGTTCCTATATCGTGATTAAGAGTGTTGTAACTAATGAGTTCCCCATGCCCGTCGCAGGCGGGAGCTACTTCAGATTCTGAGCGGCGCGGACGTGTGCGGCCGCTGCAAGCGAAGACCTTCTTTATCCTCACATGGCCGGACTGAAAACCTTATTTTCTTTTTGATTATTTCTTTACTGACCAGAGGTCAGGAATATCTTGCGGGTAACTTCAGACTCACTTGCAGGTAAGGTTAACTTTCCGATTGCGGGTAAATGTTAATAAAAAAAGACGGCCTCTGAAAAAGCGGTATTTCTGTCGTCTCAGAGGGAAAATGACGCGGCTGCGGGGAGGAAAACAGGGCGTCAGGCACGCGGCACAAACGACTTTACCGCCAGTCAAGGCGGTTAATATCGTGCGTGGAAACGTCAGTGAACGACGTCGGGAGGTGCAGGCTCGTAGCCGAGGCCCAGCTCCAGCTGGTTAAGATGCTGCCACACAAGGCGATCGAAGCTGTCAGCGTCGAGGCTGATGAGTTCATGGTTCGGCCGCGTGCGGATGAGCCAGCTGGCCATCGTGCTGCGCCGTTCATCGAGCGGCAGTTTACCCAGCTTATTACGCCTTTTCTCCCGTACGGCCTTCTCGCGCCGGCTCAGCAGCGTCGCTATACGGGCTTTTTCATACCAGCGCCGGCGGGCGGCCCGGACGGAGTCACGCGTACCGGGTTCGAGAATACCTTCCTCTTCGGCCTCGATGCGCTGATTTCGCTGCAGCAGCAGTTTATCCATGTTAACGCCGCACAGCTGCCAGAAACGCTCTGTGAGAATGATATGCCGGGGCATCCAGTACTGTTCAATCGGGTCCCATTCCAGGTCAGGCATTTCGATAAGGCCAAACCGTGCCAGTTCCGGGAACAGACGCGACAGCCGGCAGGGTTCCACCCGGGTTTCGGGGATGACGTTGCCTTCACTGTCTTTCGGGCTGAGCTCGCTGACCAGCCGGCTGACATTGACGGTCACAACCCAGGTGGCCATGTCGGCACGCTGAACAAGCAGAGGGAATAACGCATCAATAAGCGCACGCCGCTCCGGACGGAAATGCCGATCGCGGCCTGCAGCTTTACGGTACTGCGTAAAGTAAGGATGGAGTGACGGCCGGAAACGCAGCGTCCACTTACCGCTGGTCTTTTCTTTGACGACCAGACGACGCATGGCGTGGCCAAACTCACCCGGGAGCGGGCGATAGCCATCAGGCGCGAACCACCGGGGTTCAGGGCATTTGCAGGTGACATCATGATCGCCGCGGCGACGTCTGTCATTTTCTGAAGTCGGGCGGTCTAACCCGATTAAAATCTGGTCATTCACCCTGTCCCGTACTTATGGCGGACAGGGGTTGTCTTATGAATAGCATGCGTTATAATCCTTCACAGGCGCAGCGCCTGCTTTTGGACCCCCTGATTTCTGACTCTTCCGCCAAGTTGATACCAGATTTCGGGGGGTTTTTGCATTCAGAGCCCCATGAAACGCGGACTCCATACCCTGGACGTTTTTGCGGATACGTCCTATCCGGTTAGTTCATTCCCGCGCCGCGCATGACCGGCCACAGGTTTACTGCAAATCCTCATCGTCAACCACCACAGTATCTGACAAGGATCTAAAAAGGATCGCCGCCCGGCGAATTCTGAAAAGGATACCCATCTGTGCCAGTTAAATCCAGTATAGAATGACCTCCATCAGTATCGGTCGCTCAGGAATACATCATGAAATCAATTCTCATACCATGTAAGTGTTCCACTGTTCACCAGAGAAAAATCAAATATATGGCGGAGCTGAATTCTGGTTTTTGAACCTGAATTGCTGTGACAACCACTGATGATGGCAGGTTGATGAGCATGGATGAGAGTAGTAACGAGGCAACGACTTAACTTCTTTGGTTGAGGCGTACCACAGCGTAGCGAGGAACGAACAGCCGAAGTTGTTAAGTCGTTTATTATGATCCCACACTCCTCATTAGGGCTGCCCACAAAAAATGAGTTATTTCAGAAATATTTACTGTTAGCGCAAATGCTCATTTCCTTCTTTCTGTTTTTTGAACTTACCCGCAACCTTTACTGATGGAAAAAGAGGGTCCCCTAATCCAATTCATCATCATAAATGCATTTTCCTGATAATATTTCCCATTTTTTTGCTGTTCACAAATCTCAATGATTAATAAAAATGTAATGAGTGTCAGCCTGTAAAATATATGACAGTGATACAGATCTCACTTTATGAGAAAACCAAACAAACAAGCACTTATACAGCATGCTACTGAACAGACCAGAGAATGCTATAGGAGGTTTTTACACATCAGCTAATCCACAGATACTTCTGATTACACCTGCATTACTTCTCTTTTCCTGTTTTTTTCAATTAACTTTGAGTGTCCCCCAGGCGGGGTCATCAGCAATGTGTTTTTTTTCTCATGTATTTATTACTTTAAGGATGGATTATGAGACTTAACAAAATCACTCTTGCTTTAGGATTTGTACTGGTCACCGCAGCTCGTCTGTCTGCCGCAGCTCCCTTGCATAGCGTGCCTTTAACATCAGAAGACTCTGCGCATCCCTATGTCTTAATCGGCGATGCCAATGGTGCCCCAGGTGCGGCCGGTGGCAATGGCGGTAATGGCGGTAATGACAATTCACCAGGCGCTCCGGGTGGGGATGGTGGTAATGGTGGTAATGGTGGTAATGCCGATAGTGGAAATGGCAGCAGTAATGGTAATGGCAGTGGTGATAATAACGGAACCGGAAATGGTGACGGTAGCGATAACGGTGGTGGCGACGGCGGTGGCGACGGCGGAGCATAAGAGTTTTATCTAATCCTAATACGCGGTGAATTTTTTCTCCGCGTTTTCATATGGAGATATAACTATGAAAATTAATTTATTAGTCATTAACACAATTATCGCTTCATTTCTGGCAATCAGTTCGCTGGGCGTTCAGGCCTCGAATAAACATCACCATAAGCATAATGACTGTTCATATCTGAATGGAAAAAATGGCGGTACTACGGTGGATGGTGACGCTAACGGCGAAAATGGGAAGAAAGGTGTACCGGGAAGTTCATGTATCGATGGCGGCAACGGCGGTAATGGCGGTAATACAAGTAACGGAAACGCGAATGGTGGAAGCGGTGCGCCAGGAGCTAATGGAGCTAATGGATGAATTACAGAATAAATAGTTTTTTCACATTGAGCCTGTTTGCCATGCTGGCTTTCAACTCAATGACAAATGCCTGGGCCAGTAATGAAGAAAAAAATGTTTTGCCGTTTTCACACCTGGTTCATCCAATAGCTGATGGCGGGAATGGAGGAGACGGTGGGAGTGGCTCTGCCGGGGGCAATGGAGGAAATGGAGGAAACGGAGGAAGCGGGCCTGATGGCGGCAACGGTGGCAACGGCGGCAACGGGGGAAATGGCAATAGTGCTGATTCGCCTGGTGGGAATGGCGGTGATGGCGGCAATGGCGGCAATAGCGGTAACAATGGGCACGGAGGAGATGGAGCTGACGGTGGAAATGGTGGTAATGGCGGCAGTGATAATTCACCTGGCGGGAGCGGTGGTGATGGCGGGGATGGCGGGGATGGTGGAAACGCCTGATTGCATAAAGTGATGAATTAAATGAAGGAGATTTTAAATGCGAACTTTTCCTTTACGCACTTTTTTTAGATCATCAATGATAATAGCAGTCATAGCAATTCGAGGCGTAATTATCTGTATGCCTTCTTTCCTTCTACCGACGCTAACTTTCACTGCCAGCTTTAATGCAATTGCAGACGATGGAGATGGCGGGAATGGAGGTGACGGCTCCGGCAATGGGAACGGCGGTGATGGCGGCAACGCTGGAGCCGGTTCTGATGGAAACGGTGGAGATGGCGGCAATGGCGGTCAGGATGGTGGAAATGGAGGTAATGGCGGCAATGGTGACGGCTCCGGTAACGGTGGAAATGGCGGTAACGCGGGACCTGGCGGATTAGGTGGTCAGGGTGGACAGGGAGGCAGTAATGGTGGTCACGACGGCTCACCGGGAATGAGCGGTGCAAGGGCGTCAAAGTAGTACTGCTGTTGAGAAGATGACGTAATTAACAACTGCCAGCTACTCATTGGGTGGTCTGATACTCATAGGTTTTTAAGACCTTACCTTAACTGATGCATAAGCCTTGAAATCTGTGAAGTGCATTCTTTCCAGCAAACGAGGCTGAGGTGAATATCAGGCGGCAACGGTTAAGTGTTATTAAGGCCGAGTCTTCGGCCTTAATTTTCTTAAAACAAAACTTTCATCCCGGGACCTCTGTAGTTACTAATCGTTCCCATACGATGGGCAGGGCGGTCTGGCTGAGGCGTACCGCAGCATCGCGAGGAACGAACAGCCTGAGCGGCGTGGCCGTCATGGGGTAAAGGTTGTGGCGCTATGGCCGATACTCACTGATACTGTCGGCGCGATTGTAAGTACATCCGATGGCCCTGCCTTTTCCGTTGTGGATACTATGACCGGCCCTTTATGACTCAGGCCGGTTTTTTTATCCTTTCTCTGCCCGGGCAATGGCCTGCTGCATAACCTGCTCGCTTACCACACCCGGGATAACAGTGGTGTTATCCGGCGTGGCGTTTTCAGCAGGCATCACGATAATGCCAGGTGTCCCCGTAAGCCCCAGCATCTCAGCCAGGTCAGCATTGTTCTGAATAATCTGGTCGGAGGCAGCATTACTATCGTCTGAAGCCTTTCTTGCACCGGCAGCAATAATGGCTTTCTCCATGTCTTCTGCTGTCAGTTTCCCTTCGTTATGGCCGGTACGGTAAATGCCGTTGTGGAACGTCATGTACGCATCCGCACCATGTGTCCTGTAAATGCTGAGGCCGCTGCGTGAAGCCTGTGCTGATTCCGTAAAGCGGGCGGCAAAAATGGTCCAGTCCCGGAATGCAAAGCGCACATCGGTGTTTGCAGCCATCACCTTTTCCATCACCGGCGCCATCATGCTGCAGGCAATACATTCATAGTCAAAGAACTCAGTCACGATGACTTTTGAATCCGCCGGTCCTTTAAGGGGCACGCCATCGAGCTGCATCAGCAGCCGATGTGTTTTCAGCGCTGACTGTACGTAAGTCTGTTGCTGCATGGCCTGCTGCCGCGCCTGCAGCTTTTTGCTCACCTCAATGAGCACGTCCGGATGCGCGACCAGATAGTCCGCCGCAATCTCGCCGATACGGGCCTGCTGTTCCGGGGTAAAAGTTTCAGTGCCAGCTGCAGCGGACTGGACGGAAAACAACGAAGTGCTTATGGCCAGCGCAAAGGTGGCCATCTTAAAGGTCTGTTTCATGATTTATCTCATATGCCTGCGCAGAGCAGGCTGAAGGTGAGGCGGTCGCGAATACGGCCGCGCTGATTTTTAACGTTCTTTCTGAATGTTTCTGGAGAGTTCATGTGACAGTTCCGGAGGCATCCGCTCCGGAGCATCATGCTGAACCGGCCTGCTGAGACCTGCCGCAATCTCTTTTTCCGTGCGGGCTGATGATGAAAGCTCATTAGCCAGTTCTTTATCACCCTTGCCCGAATGCGCTGGCTGCTCCCGGCTCTCTTCCGGCATCCTGATAATTTCCGGAGAATCCTGCCGGGTATCTTCCAGAACCCGACCCGCAAGTTTTGCCTCGTCCGTTACAGATCTAGCGACAGCAGTCTCAGGTTTCTCACTGTCTGTCATCTCCTGTGGAGCAACCAGGCTGAGATCTGTGGCCAGCTTTTTCTCTGCTACCACATCGGCACGACCGTCTCTGCTGCTGATTTCCGGTTCCGGTACGGCAGGAGTATCAGGCTGCTGACTGTCTTTCCTGACAAGGTCTCTGACAGCTGCGTCGCTAATGTCGGCAGTTACCATCGTTGATACCGTATCTTCCGGAACGGGAGGTGTATTCTGCACGCTGTTAACGGCAGCTCTTACCGCCGTTTCGGCAACGGGCTCCACGCCTCCGGAAATCTTAAAAAGCTGTAGTGACGGCGAGTCGTTTCCGGTCTTAAGCAGAACGCCTGAAGTGAGATGTTTTCTCGCCATAATGAGCGCTTCATCCAGCGTGGTCACCACATGCGTTTCACCGTTCCTGCTTTTCTGCACAAGCGCCGCTTGTGCGCCGGCGGTAAAAATCCGCCTTTCAGCCCCCCGATCTATGTCACCGCTACCGGGTCGTAGCGGCACCATCGTCAGACCCGCCGCTTTTCCGTTACCGTCGAACACCGGCAGGGCCAGATGCGGCTCAGGGAACTTCCGTGTCGGCGGGATGATGCGTGCCGTAACCGGACTGCCGCGCAGGCCATTTGACCGCAGAAACGCGCGGCCCATTGCCGTTTTAGACGCGGGCTGCCCCATCGCCCAGATCCGCCTGGCCCGATCACGCTCCGGCTCGGGCGTGAGCGCATCATGCGCCGTGGCCGGCCCTTCTTTTCCGGTCCTGAGCGTCTTTGTCCAGCCTGCTTTATCATCGGTAAAAATCTGGACATGGTCCTTCGCACGCGAGACGTTGATATAAAACGCCCGCGCGCCGCTCATCAGCTCACGAGCGCCCTCAACGCCCTCCAGCGCCAGTGAGTAACGGGCACTGGCGCCCTGAGCGCCGTAGCCGGTGACTGCCCAGCTGTAGTCAACGTGCCGGTCAGCGAACGTTGCTGCCGGATCGATAACCTTCAGCCCGCCGGCATTGCGCAGCACAATCTCACCATTGTCGCGCAACTCTTCAACGCGATACTGTTCGTGTGCAGCGTGACCGGCCTGCTTCTGGGTTTTACTCAGGCGGACGCTGTCACCCGTGCGAAGCTCAATAGAGCGGGTCTCAAAAACCTCAATTTCAGTGGCGTTGAGTTCCTGTGGCGACCAGTACTGCGTGCGCCCCGCTTCATCCTTCAGGGTGATGTTGCCGTTTGTCTGGTCGACGCCGGTAACGTTCAGGTACCGCTGATTGGCCATCACCACCTGCCCGGTTTCCCAATCGTCGATACGGTTAAAGTCGTGCCGGCCGCCGTTGATACGATCCAGGACAGGGACGGTGCGATACGCCTCGCCCAACTCTTTTGATTCAACCATCGCGTTATGAATACTCTCATTGATGGCTCTGCGGTCTGCGTGCAGCTGAACCATGATCATGGTCTGCTCCCGTGCCTCATCGGTGCGGCTCATAAAGTCAGCCACGATTGTGGATACAGGATCTGCTGACTCAACAATTGATCCTGTGGGCAGCACCGTGCCTGCTCGCCGGGGAACAACGTCCGGCGACACCTTTTCGATGTTTCTCAGCGCCGCCGCGAAATCATTGCTGATGATGCTATACACCGCAGACTTCAGGTCCGGGTCGCGCTGGCGCACGATTTCCTTCATGACCGCCACGTCAATCGGGCTCCGCTCCTGCATCAACTGGAATGGCGCACCGCTCTCGGGCGACTGCAACTGCGCAACGTCCCCTACCGGCACGGCACGGCCGTTACCGGCTGCGATCGCGCGGTACGCTGCCGCGGTATCCTGGTTACCAATCATGGATGACTCATCGATAAGAAACAGCATGTTGTCATAGCGGACGTCCTCGCCGGCCGCGCTGCGCATCTGCCAGTCCAGCACAAACGACTTCAGCGTCTGCGCATCTATGCCTGTGCCCGCCATCTCCTTAACCGCCCGGTGAGTCGGGCCCAGGCCTACAATGACCGGACGCGCGTCAGCCGGCAGGGTGTCGATAGCCGCCTTAACCGCATTGAACTGGGTGGTTTTACCGACGCCTGCATACCCCTGCACGGCCGTAAACCTGTCCGGACTCTGCAGAATAAGCGAGGTGGCCTCTTTCTGGCCCTGAGTCAGGCCGGACAGGAGGGTCGGATCGACCTGTGCCATCAGCGGCACCTGCGTGTTTTTACCCCGCTCAATTTCGCTCACGATGGCTTTTTCCATCTCCCACGTGGAGCGCGCAACGAAGTGAGGCCCGGCCTTGGTCTCCACCTCAATGAGGTCACCCTCCTTAACCTGCCGGGCAACTTCACTCTCGATAAGCTCCAGGTCACCGCAGAATGTCAGCGCCTCATCCAGCAGTTTCGCCCACGGGAAAGCGACGTCCCGCATCTGCGCCACGCCGCGCGTTACGGCTTTCTGTGCATCAGAGAGCAGCTGTTTATTGAGCGTATCCACCGCCTCACTGGCATCCTCCTTTCCGCTGGCCTGCCGGATTAGCGACAGCGGCGAGCGCGTGGAGCGCATGCGCCCCAGCTTCTCTTCCGCCCGGCTCAGCGCTTCGCCGGTAAAAATTTCCGCCTCATGGCCGGACCGCGCCAGCGCGTTAATCATATTCACCGACAGATCCTGTGCGCCCAGGCTGGCCAGTACCGTGCCGCGATCGTTGTCACGGCTGCCGGGCGCGCTGACGTATCCGTAAGTTACGTAAAGCGGCCGGGACGCGTCCAGCCGCAGCGGCTTTTGCTGCCCTTCGCGCTGCACGATGAGCGTGCCGTTTTCAATAGCCGTGACCGTGAGGCGATCGCGCGCTTTCACGCCGGCATGCTTATCACCGGCAAGCGCAAACAGGCGCTCCCCGGCGGCAACTTCAACGTCATTCTGCGTGAACAGCCGCCAGTCGCCGGAGAGTGCGCTGAGTTTTACCCGTGACAGCACCCCGTCCCCGTCAATCAGTGAGAGCATGCGGGTCTCATCATGCACGCGGTCAATGACGTAGTGCCGCGTTTCGTTTTTCTCTGACCGGTCCTCCAGCACCATACCGGCGCGGTAGGTCTGAGGGAGACGGCGCTCTTTAGCCGTCACAAACACCGGCGTACGCGCCGCGATGCTGACCGACTTCTGCCCCAGTCTGCCGGCATCCTGCAGCGCACTCCTGATAACCCCGGTCAGCTGGGCCTGCTCGCGCGGGCCTGTCACAACGGCCGTAACGGGCCCCTCCGCAGGGTCCATTTCGGCATAGCGCTCTGCCAGCGCCTGGTAGCGGTCGCGCTTGTCCTGAATACTGGTCACGCGCACCTCAATTCCGTCAGATGGTGCGGTCAGGCTCTGACGCTTTACGCCCGCTGCCGTCAGCACGGACAGGGCGTTCGCATTTGACTGCCGTCCGGCACTATCCAGAAAGAGCAGCTGCGCATTCTGCTGATGCGCCTCATCGGTGAGCACCAGCATTTCTTTCAGGCTGAGTTTTTCCGCGCTCTCAACGATGACCGTACTCTGCGGCATCAGGCTGAAGGTGCCATCAAGCATCCGGCTGCGGTGAAGCAGCCGGTCCCTGAGCTCAGGCGACTTTGCAAAGCTGAGTGCGCGCTCGGCTGAACTGGTCAGTACACTGACCTCGCGCCCCTGTTCACGTGACATTGTCACCAGTGTCTCCGTAACCTCACGAAGCCGGCCGACTGATGCAGGTGCACTGATGATAACGGCGGGCTCCTGGGCAATATGCTCAGGGTGCCCGGGGGAAAGACTGCCGTCGGGGCTGAAGTTAATTACCCGGTTCTCTTTCAGGATATCTGCCGCCAAAGACTGCACCGACAGCTCATCCAGCAAATGGATGTGCGAGGTAAACACGCCTTTATCACCGTCGAGAGGCACGAGCAGATTGTCATGAATAGCCTGGTCAAGCGCTTGGCGCAGGTCCGGAATGGTGTTCTGCAGTTCACCGGCGTTATGAGCGGTCAGCAGAAGATCCCCGTAGGTAAACCGCGTTTTACTGTCGCTCAGTACAGAAATGGCAGTGCGGACCGACTCCATCGCCGGCACAGGGACGTCCTGCACCTCTCCCGCGTCAGGACGGGAAATTTCACGTTCACGCGCTTCATTCATCACGCCCTGGATGTCAAAGCCGATTTCTTCCATCTGGCGCTGCCAGCGCGCCTGCAGCCGGGCACGGCCGTCGGCCGTTTCTGGTTTAGCGATCGGGTCATCTTTAGCCGATGGAGACGGCGCTGATGTTTCTTTATCTGCTGTTGCAGCCTCTTTTTCTACGGCTGACACCGCGCGCTCAGGACCAGACTCTGTCGGTAGGTCTTTTTCCTGTGCTGATGGGGTTAAAGGCTCTTTATCCGCCGTTTCAGGGAATTTCTCTGCAGCTGGCACCCCATGTGCCGGTTCAGTCTCTGCAGGACCATTTTTTTCCTGTGCTGGCACCGCTAAAGTTTCTTTATCCGCCGTTTCAGGGATTTTCTCTGCGTCTGACACCCTATGTGCCGGTTCAGTCTCTGCCGGACCATTTTTTTCCTGTGCTGGCGCCGTTAACGGCTCTTTATCTGCCGTTGCAGAGACTTTTCCGGTAACGGTCATCTCGTACGCCGGCGCAGGCTCAGCCTGCACAGGTATAGAGGCAGATTCGGGCCGGGTGCGCTCCGGTGCCCCCTCGTCTTCTCCATAGCGGCTGATATCCTGCTTGCGCTGGCGCGTATCGAGTGCGGCCACGTCGCGGCTTTTGAGCGAGGCATCCTCGCCGGCGCGTGCGTGGATTTCCCGGTGTCGCGAGGAGAACTCATCCAGCACCGCTTCCGTAAAGCCCTTTATCTCCCACAAATCATGACGGCCGCCGGTCGGCACGATTTCGTAACCGATAGCCTCAGCCTTGCTTTTGAGCACGTTGCGGTAGATTTTGCCGTACGTTATCTGGTTGCGGTACGCCGTTTCGATAAAGCCGGCACCGTGAATGGTGTCGGTGGCCAGCGCCTTCCACTTGCCGTCCAGCTCCGTGACGTTGGCCATTACCGCGTGTGTGTGGATCTGCGGATCAAGGTTACGGGAGGTGTCATGCGTGAACAGGGCAGCGACCATTTTACCGCTGGTCACGATGCGCGTGACGCCTTCCTTCGTATCCCGGGCGCTGACCGTCTGCTCCATGATGGCCAGCGTCTCTTTTACCGCGTCATGGTGTGCCTCCAGCAGGCGTTTATCGCCGCCGGCAAGGATAAGCATTGAGACACTTTTAGGTGCTGAAAAGGTAAAGTCGTGCCCCGGACGGTGTACGTTGGCACCCTGCACTTCCTTCCCCAGCATCACGCCGTTGGGCAGATTGCCGTGCAGAATGCCAGTGAACGTATCCAGGTCAACCGGTCCCTCAAGTCCCAGTTCGCGCGCACCCTCCCCCATCCACTGCGTGGGCATGTCATCCAGAAAGTAATAGTTATCCTTGCTGCTGTAGTAGCCGGCAGCGTCGGCGGCCGAAGCCACCGGAGCAACGGTCATCATCGTTCATACCCTCCCGGGTCAAGGCTGTCACTCATCTCCTGATACGCGTCGTAGTCGTCGCGGTGTCGCAGGATGTTCTTTTCTTCATCGGCCATGCGTGCGTTGGCATCGCTGTACTGCCGGGCATCAGCCTCTTCACGCTTTTCCTGGTCAGTTTTTCGCGGGCTGATGTGCCGGACGATAAGGCGTCCGCCGTCGTCTTTTTCCATCTGCATGTTCAACTCGGGAGCCTCACCCCCCGGCGTGTCACTGTCGGTTTCTGCTGAGCCTGCCGTAGTGCCGGTCTGTAGGCGCCGGATTCGGTCCAGCGGAGAAAGCCTCGGGCCGTTATCAGTCTGTGCAACCCCGGGTGCCGGCAGGGTGGGCGCTATCTCTGCTGTTATGTCCGCTGTGGATTGCCTGGCTGGCCGCGGCCTCACCTGATGCGTACTGATGGGCAAAACAGTGGCGCGGCGCGGGAACGGACTGACGTTTGAGGTAGTCAGCACATTGCCGCCCGATACGGGAGCCGGTTCAGTCGCCTTCAGATGAGGGGAGACATCCAGGGAAAGCTCAGTCTCTTTCTCTTCAGGCGGCTCCTGTCGGGTTACAGGAGGAGCAGTTTTTAACGTGTCAGCAGACGGAGAGGCCGGTGCAGGCTCAGTTGCGGCGGTAGCCGTGGCCGTGGCCGTGGTACGGTCACCGTTTTCCAGTATTTCTTCGCCGGTCGGAAACGAAATGTTCGCCGCGCGGGAGCTGCGTTCGTTGCTCTTGATGATTTGTTCGAGCTCCGGACTCAGCCGGTCATGAAAGTCACGCTCAATCAGCGCGGGGTGATACTTTTTCTGTTTGCGATACTTCAGGTTCAGCTTCACCACCGGGTATTCGCCCGGCAGGCGCACATAGAACTGCAGGTTCGGCATCCTCATGATCTGGTCGTAGTCCACGATGGGCTCGTTGACCTTGTCCTTACTGATGGAGATCCCATCGCGCACCTGATCAAGACCGTAGCTGTTCTGCTCGCGCGCCTCGCGCCGGCGCTGATGTCCCAGTTCCTCCTCCACGATTTTGGCCACCTCAGCGCTGGGTGAGCGGCCGTAGGCGCGGGTGTTCAGAAGGTCAAAAATGGCTTTGGCCATCTCGCGGCCGTAGATGTGGATCAGCTGTGGCATGTTCTGAATGCCAATCACGAAGCAGGCACCGAACTTGCGTCCCTCGGCCAGCGTCTCGTTTAACTCGGGTATCTTCTGCAGGCCGGCAATTTCATCGCCGATGATCCACACGCGCCTTTCGCTGTCCTCACCCATGCTCTGCAGCAGCAGTGTGGCCATCGACAGCCACATGGTTATCAGCGGGCGTACCGCTTTGCGGTGGCGTGCCGTAGTGGAGATAAACAGCCAGCTACTGTCGTACTGCGCATCGGTCATCCACTCGCGGATGCTGAACTCCGGCTTACCCTCCTTGTCCAGCCCCTGCAGATAGCGCAACGACTTGGCGTAGTTGGTCAGCACCGAGCGGATGGAAATGGCGGTTTTCTCGATTTTTTCCGCAACCAGGTTGGCGGACGGGGTGTTCTTCAGAAACTCGCGCAGGCTTTTCAGGTCGATGGAGAGACAGGTCTTCAGGAACGCCTCAATGCTGCGGTCAGGACGGGACGCGAACTGCATGGCCGTGTCGCTGAAGATGGTGCGCGATGAGGACACCCAGAACGGGTCGGAGTCGCCCTCAACCGGCATCAGCGCGGCCGTCATGTTCTCGTAGTCCACCACGTCCTGCGCTTCGCGCCACAGCACCCAGTTCTCACAGCGCCTGTCGTGATCGCAGAGAATTTTATCCAGGCGCTCGTCGTAGTGGGTCTCGATGAAGGTGCCGCCGGAATCGTAAACAATCGCGCGGTCGCCGCGCCGGCGGATATAGTCCAGCAGCCAGCGGATGAGCGTGGACTTGCCGACATTAACTGTGCCGTGAATGAGAAAGTTCATAATCTCGGCGTTCTTCACCATGTTCAGGCCGCCAATCTGCAGATCGGACTTCTGACCGGCTTTTTTCAGCAGCCGGTTGACCTCTTTAGGCTGGTCAGTAAGGGTCATGCCCGAGATAAACTCGTCCTCACTCTCCCGCTTACCGATGCGCCCCACATACCAGGCGATGAGGCACCAGAGCAGGCTGGCGGTGATACCGCAGGCGCTGGCGATAAAGCGCAGGTTCGTCAGAAACTGGCGGCCCATGTCCTGCATCCACGGATTGGCCAGCAGCTGCGCCGGCGTCAGCTTTATCGTGCACAGCTGCGCACTTTCATCGCAGTGCCAGAAGATGTCCCACGTGGCTTCAGCCGCACGCGGTGACAGGCCCAGCAGAGAGTGGCTGGGCCACGCTGCCCAGTACCAGAAGCCATTACGGAGCACGTCATCCGGCGTCGTAAGCCAGAACAGCACGCCAGTGGCCACCACGAACAGCAGCAGCATCCAGTGAAAAATCCAGTTGCTGACCTGCACAAACATGCGCAGCCGGTAGGCCGTCATCTGGCCGCCCTGCGTCAGGTATTTGGGTGTAAAACTCATGGGGAACTCCGGATAGCACGCAGGCGCAGCCCGCCCGTGAGAATCGGGCAGGCTGACGACGAAAGAAAAGTGGAAGCCGGGCCGCTCGGGCCCCGGAGATTATTTCAGCGTGACGGACGCTGGGGTGCGAATAAGCCCCGTACGGCGCAGCAGCCAGAAGCCAGATATCACGGGAATCCAACAGGCGAAGATGGCCAGATTCCAGCAGACCAGCGTGAGCGCGGAAAGTACGCAGCCAGCAGTCATTACCAGCAGAAACAGCAGCAGCGTGATAACGCCCGGGGGCATCATCTCGCCCTGCACCATACGAGTGGCGAGGTCCCAGGCATACAGATGGCTGTGTGACATGATGGTTTTTACGATATCCGGCCCGAACTGCCACAGCACGATGGCGCTCCAGGCGAAACACAGGGTTAACCAGATAACAAATGTGCGTGCCGCACCGTTGAGAGTGAGCATAGGTATTTCCTTCAGAAATTTAAGGTCGGGGATGAAGTACAGCCGTTACAACGCAGACTCCGGCACGCTGCGGGAAGGACACCCCGCTGAGCATGAGGGATATAGGTCGGTGAAATCTGAGCCACGCTTCCGCTACCCCGTATATCAGGGAGAAACGTGGAAATATGAGGTCCCGTAAGGGAGGAGGGCAGCACCCGTGGTGTTGATGCTGCCCCGGTGTCCGCTGCCCGGGGGGCGCAGACGGGGGTCGGCAGGCGCCCCGTTGTCAGGAGAGATTTTCTTATTTCCCCTTAAGGCGCATGCCGCCGGCTTTGCAACCGGTCATGACCTAATACCGGGAATTTCAGCGCCCTGCAAGCTGCTATATCTTTATAAATGCCTCCCTGACAATTACAGAAGCAGCTAAGCAGTATCTTGCGTTACATGATGCCGGCAACGGATTTAGCCAGCTGCGCTTCAAGCACCGGCTTAGCCTCTTCAAACTTCAGGTTCACTTTATTAGCATTTGAAACGACGCGGGTCTGATATTTCATGCGGTTGCCTTCTTCGCTGCTGGTCTGCAGCTTGATGCCCGATGAACCCTGACGCAGCGCCGCCACGTTATCCGTGGTCACGGCGGCCTTGCTGCGTTCGGAAATCTGCAGATCGGTCACCATTGTGTAATTAACGTCTTCCACCATTGCGTCCGCTGCCATCCCCGCAAGGCCTGCGGCAAGGCCTACGCCCAGAATGGCGCCGCCGGAAGTGCTGTTGTAAGCGGTAATACCTGCACCCAGCGCGGCACCGGTAGCGGCACCTTCATATCCGGTTGACAGGAATCCTTGCGTCTGACGTAAGTCCATCTTTTCTGCCTTCAGCACGTTAGCCTGAATCCAGTAGTAGGCGGCATCAGGACTGGAGGTCACGGTATAGCCTTTTGCGCGCAGGTCCTGCGCCAGCATCGGCTCCAGATCGCTCATATCTTTGTCGGAGGTGTTACGCACCTGCAGGTAAACGGTTTTCTGACTGGACGGCTCAAGCCATACGGTCTGTCTCATCTGCGTTTTGACATCAAGATTGCGTTTTTTGATGGCGGTGCTCATGGCACTGCATCCGGAAAGCATCAGAGAGGCAGCAGCGATTGCTGCCACGAAGGCATTGCGGTTTTTCATTGACGTATCCTTGTTAAACGGAAAAAACGGGACAGGCGCCCCCCGGGGCAAGCTGTTTTTAAATGGGAGTTTGAAAATAACCCCCTCCGTCAGAGTGCCGGAAGGGGTATCGGCAGAAGCCGGAGGGAACTTAAATCTTTTTAATGAGGGTGCTGATTTTTTCGAGGGCAAGACCTGCGCCGAGACGATTAATTTCAGCACCAACGACCATATTAATTGCAAAGAGTAGAGCAAATTCTAGAGCCGGCACCGCAAGAGCGGCCCACGATTTAAACACGGATAAAATCGTTGATACCAACATTAGAAGTAAGAAAACACACACGGTTCGTTTAGAAATTCTACGGAGATGACTGAGTATCAGGGAATTCCGCCGAGCCTCACTGGGAACGGCCATGTAGAGCATTAAATTGTTATATGTCATGAAGGCAAAGATAACACCAATAATCAGCGTAGGAATGACAACAGCCCATCCATCACTTACAAAGTAAAGGGAGTATCCCTCTAGTGACGACTGTGAACCGAACAAAGATACATAGCCAATAACATCACTCATGAATGCAGCAATTAATGCCAAGGCCGGAACAAATAAACTTAATTTAAGTAGCTTTAATGATGAGGGAATTAAGCGATGTTTTGAACTCAAACTTTCCATGAGCATTGAAATATCAGCATCAATCTTAGCCATAGTTAAATTACTCATAATCCCTCACCATAAATAGTCTGATTAAGAAGCTTTTTTCTGCTCGGCTCTTAATTTCTCTAGCTTGAGCTTAAATTGTTCAGTTTCGGCATCATCGATTTTGGGCTTAGTCTGTCTGATATCTTCTTCAGTTCGACCTATCTGCTGGCTTCTGACCGCACCCTGATGCTCATTTCTGAGTATATCACTGGACGTCTGAACAGTAGTTTTATTTTCGGCGATTTTACCGTCATTTTCCCTGACAGTTTCCATAAGGCCAGATCTTTGTGCTGCAACCTGATTAGCGACATTGTTCTGAATGCCGGCGCCGGCGGCCTGCTCGCTCACACGTTTTGACCCGCTGCGGAAATCCTCTCTCATTTCCTGGGAAGGTGCACCGGCCGGAACGCTGAGATTCCGCTCTCCCTGCCGCGAGCTGACTTCAGCTGCCTGCCCTTTTCTGATGACAGCATTCTGCGATGAACCTTCAGCAGGTCTGTGACTGTCAGCCGGCGAGCTGCCCGACAGGCCCTGTCCGGAAGTCTGTGCGCCGGCGGGAAGCGTGGTTCCACGGTCCGCAGATGTGCCTGCAGCATCCAGTGAACCTGCCGGCTGCAGCGGCTCACTGTTAACCTGGTCAGTCCGTACGCCATAGTTCCGCATGATTTCAGGTTCCAGCCGTTGATGCATAAATTCGGTGGCCGCGCCCTGAGCGCTTCTGACGTTTGTCAGGATGTTCTGGGCGTCACTGCCATATTTGGCAGTTGTCCAGTCCACAAACTCCTGATTGTAGTTGGCGTCCAGGCTGGCGCTCTGCGTCTGCGACAACGTGGCCATGCGGCTGAATTCCTGACTGCGCGTGCTGCTCTCGGTGTACTGATGGTACTGACTCTTCGCATCATTAAGCGTCGCTGCGAACTGCTGAGCGTTAGAGCTGGACTGATTATCAGTATGACTCCCTGAATCGCTCAGACGGCTCGAGGTGACCATGTCCATACCCTCGCGGAAGTCACGTGCCTCCTGACTGCTCTGGTCATGACGGTTGTCACGACCCTCGGCGTGGCTGTCCTGCGTACCGTGCGAGCTGCCGGTAGTGTGACGAAGATCAGCACTGATACTGGCTTCTCCCCCGGCGCTGACGCCGGTCGCCCACTTGCCGAGTTTACCTGCCAGCTGGTCACCAGAGTCAAATTTAACCTGGCCTCTCACACCCGTGCCAGCACTGCCCTGGTTGGTGATGTCCATCAGCTGGTTGTAGGCCTGCTGTTCAGAAACATTGTGCGACTTCGCATAGTTCTCAACGGCAGACTGCATTTTGCTCGCGCCCTTAGAGACATTCGTTGCCACACTGTTGTCGCTGCCCTGTGTCATGCTGTCGCTGTTGCCGCTCTGCTGCGTCAGCTGGTTCATCTGCTGGAAGCCGCTGGTCACGCTGTGGTTATAGCCATCAAGCGAACTCTGCGCCTGCTGCTGTGCCTGCCGTGCCTGTTCGGAGAACCCGCTGCTGGCGAGAGAACTGAGCCGCATGCTGACAGGCAGGTTTGATATTGCCTGGCTGGTATCTACCACCGTATGCCCGTCCGCCGTCTGCGTCATCATCGCGTTATTGCCGGTCTGAAAGCCCTGAGACCCCGAGCGGCGCAGCATATTAGTGTCAAACTTGTTGGCACTGACATTATCCATCGACATGTTGTTAAACGACCAGTTGCCGTCCGCCGTCGTGGAGGCCTGTCCGCCGGTCGCAAACGCCGCCGAACTCATTACCCCGCCGACGGCCTGAGAGGCCACCGACGCCGCGCCTTTGGTCAGGAAAAAGGCGAGCACCGGTATCGACATGCTCAGATAGCCCGCGATGTTTGCCGCGTCTGAGTGCTGCAGCGCGACCTGATCTTGATTGGCCAGCACCAGCGGCGTGGCCCCGGTCTTCGTCTGCAGATAAAAGTTGGCCAGCGAGTTAAGGATGGCGAACATCACCGGCCACATGGTGAAATAAACGAAACCGCCGGCGTACAGCTTCAGCGTTTTAAGCCCGAAGATGTCGTGATTCACCAGCGCAAGCGCGATGACCAACGGGAACAGCGCAATCAGTACCAGCATCATCAGCGACTGGAACATCGGCAGCGTACGCGACGCTATCACGCCGCCCGCCCCCCAGCTTATGCGCTGCTTGGTCATACTGGACTCGGTGGCCAGATTCAGCAGGTTGGCCGTATCAGAAGAACGTGCCGCAAAACCTTTCCAGCCGTCACGGATGGCCGCATTGGTGATGTTATTACGCATAATCTGCGCTGCGCTCAGGCCGCCTGCATAGAAGAAGTTGTAGCTCTCATCCATCGCGTTACCGAGCAAAGTATCCCCGCTGACGCGGCTCCCGAAAACGCGCGTGGCCAGTGCATGCCAGGTTGTGCCGCCGATGCGCACGTCCGCCCCGATCAGGTTTTTGACGACCGCAGCCGCCTGCTGGCAGGTGATAAACTGCCGGCCGCTTCCCGTATCCTGATACAGACCGCGCAGCGGGCTCGGGTTATTCGTAATCAGCGTCAGCGGATCGGTGCTGTTCAGCAGCTGTGACACGGTGTACTTGTTATTAAGCAGGATATCGCCCACCACGCAGTTTTCCACGTAGTCGGTAAGCATGCCGGCCAGCTGCGGATTCTGTGACCGGAAGTCCGTGGTCTGTGCCACAATCTGCGAACCGAACAGCATGCCGGACTTCGTATAGGTCAGCGAGTCCGGGCGCGAGAAGCTGTACTCATAAAGCCGCGCCACGCCGAACTGCACGGACGTGGTCAGACCCGCGATGAAGGCCAGGCCGGCCGGCACGTTATCGACCTGATAAACTGCCGCCGGATCGGTGACATCAAGTATCTGCACGCTGCGTTTCGGAACGAGCAGCACCGACGTAATAATAAAGAAAACGGCCAGCCAGCTGGCAAACACCATCGGGTTGCGCGATTTGATGAAGCTGAAGATTACGCCCAGTACGCCAAAAAGCCCGGCGATACGTTTTAACGTGTCATAGGTGTCGCTGCCGATGACGGTGACGACGCCGTTAAACACCTGACGCCACATGTCACCGCCGTAAATGGTCCAGACCTCAGTCATTGCCCGTTCCCCACTGATAGTTGCCCTGATAGGACGTCGAGATAATGGTGGATACCTGCTGCTGCAGGTACTGCATGTTGCGATCGATGCCGTCCAGCGCGTTCTGATCGGCGGTACTCTGCAGCTTCATCTGTGCAAGCAGCGAGGTTGCAGCCAGCACGTTGTTACGCAGCTCACCGGCCGCCTGCTCGGGGAAGTTTTTACCGGCCAGTGACTGGCTCGCCTGCTTTACGAGCTCCTGCAGGTACTGGATCATCATGTCCTGCGCGATAAAGTCGGCGACCTGTATCAGGTAGGTCGGGCTCATGCCCATGCTGCGGGAGTTGGTCAGGTATTTCAGTACCGGCACCGAGGTGGTGTTGATGAAACCCTTTTCTCTGTCCGACAGGCCGGTATCGGCCGTGAGCTTGCTGTCGATGGAAATCATCAGGTTGCGCACCTGGGTCACCAGCGCCACGTCGCTGCTGACAGTGACGCTGGCCACCGTCGGCCCGAGGCACAGGTCCTGCTCATCACAGCCGTACATCTTTGCGGTGCCGCCGCGCATCAGCACGGTAATGATGTCGCGGTTATCAACCAGCGGCGTCAGGACGGTGACCTGCCCGGCTTTATTGAAGATAATGGAGCCCACCACGCTCATTACCAGTTCCTTCAGCTGGCGGTTACCGTCAAACAGGTGGTTGCGGCCCAGCGCGTCCCAGATGAGGTTTTTGTTTTTCAGCACCTGATCCTTCATGTTGTCGGACGCCCGGCCGGTGACGCTGTCACCCTGGCCGCCCACGGTGCAGCCCTGCCGCGACGCCGCCCAGTCGGAGAAAATGTTGCTCTCGCCGGCAATGTCCTGACAGATTTTCTGGTTCGAAACCTGTGACACCGGCCACAGGCCGCCGATGATGCCCTGCGCGGCCTGACAGGAGCTCATGTTGGCGGAGTTCACGTCGGATGCCAGCTTCTGCAGAAAGTCTTTGGCCTGCTTGAGCTCCGGCACCATCGTCTGCAGTGCCAGGTCAAAAGCGTAGCCCGCCGCATTACTCATGATCTGCTTAACGAATCGCTGCAGTTCGGCCCCGTTGATGTAGGAAAAGGCGCCCAGATAGGAGTCAATGCCACCGCAGCCGGCGTTGAGTGACGGTACCTGCATCGAGATGAGCTGCACCTGTTTAACCGGGTTACGCAGATAGATGGAGCCACCGGTAACGTAGCCTGCGGCCTGCCCCTGCCATGCCTGCGCCTTTGAGACGTTGCCGTCAAAGCCGAGGCTGCCAAAGTAGCCGTTCAGGTCACCCTGCACGTCGGCAAAGGCCGGCGCAATCAGGGTAAGAGCGGCCAGAGCGCCTGTTAGGAACTGACGCAGATTCATGATTTTTTCCCCGTCTGCAAGTATGTACGTTCTGTCATTGGAAACTCCGTTCAGTCATAAATCCGTGCCGGCGCAGGGTGATGCTGACCAGCACGCCGCAGCCGAAGCCACCGGCAAGGGAAAACAGGAACAGAAGCGGATAAAGCTGCAGACCGCTGAGCACCAGCGCGTCAGAACCGTAAGTCATGCCATCCATACGGCCGGCAATTTCGCAGGCGAGCCAGGCATACAGGGCGGCGGCGGCCAGCAGCGAGGCGCAGACAAGCAGCAGCGCCGTCTCCAGCCGGGAGAGCGTTAACGTTTTTTCAGTCATGGGTATTCCGTCGGCGGCACAGCCGCCCGTATTACTGCGGGGTCAGTGAGGCACTGCTCGGGACCGGACCCAGCGTGTCCGGCGGAAGGTTATCGATATCGGCTTCGATCATCTGCGCCAGTCGCTGGCTCATGGTGCCCATGTCCGTCTCACCCTGAAACAGCGGGTAAGCCACGTTGGTGTTCACGTTGACCATAAAGGTGGTCGGCGTGGCGATGGGCAGCCCGTTGCCGAAGAACGTCAGGATTTCACCGGCAATCGGCTCATTCGGTCCCGCCTTACGCGGGATAAGCGCTACAGGAAAGGCTGCATCGCCGTAGCCATCAAGCGTATAGGGGTACACCTTTATCCCTTCCGAATCAGCCCAGGACTTCAGCAGCGGGTCGAACTTCGCGCTGTACTGACAGCCGCGCTGCATAAAAACCACCACCGCATAGTCGTTCAGGTTGACCTGACGTCCGTCCGTCAGGGGCATCATTCTGGGCGGCCTTGCAGAAGCCGCACGCACCGGGCGCGTTCCGGGCAGGCCGAAATCCGGCAACTGCGCACCGCGCTGCCCCTTCGCCTGCTCCAGCGCAGCAATGTCCGAGGCCACCGACGCCTGTGCGAATACCGGCAGCGTCAGCAGTACCATCAGCAGCACGTTAAGCCTCATGATGGCCTCCCCTGCCGCCGCGCGACCTTCGCCAGGCAATCAGCTCCGCAATGAGGCCCAGCGCGACCAGAACCAGACAGGCTACCGAGACGCCGGCAAGCACGTCATACGTGAAGCTGACGGACCACGCCAGCAGCTGGCGCAGGCAGTTAAAAATGATGCCCGTCATAAACAGCGTAATAATGAGGGGAAGTCTGTTCATACGTTTTCTCCATTTACCCGGCGGCGGTAATGTCTCACCACCAGGCCCGATAAGACGGAAAGCACCACGCCAGCCTTATAGAGGAACAGCAGCGTGTCATTAGTCTGCGAAGCCCACGCATCGCGGCTCACCGCGGCCTTTACGCACATGGCAGGCGGGGGAGTAGGCCTGATATCACTGCTGATCGGTGCGGCCTTATCCCGTGAGGTGTCAGGAACCGGCGGCCAGGTCTCCACGGGCATGGCCTGCGATACACAGCCCCACACCTGTCCCGCCGGGGCGTCGCGCACCAGCGCTTCGGCCTCATTCAGCAGCCACTGTCCGGCGCCTCCCGAACTGTGTGCACTGAGCAGGAACAGCAGAAAAAACAGCAGCGCCGGATGGATAACCAGCGTCTGCAGCAGAAAGTTGCCTGCCCGGTTTGCGGTAAGCAACCGCCCGTGCCAGACCGGAGAAAGAGTCAGCATGATCATGTCCTTAGAAGTTAGGTTTGAAACCGGTGGCCACATTGAGAAAGCGCTTCGCCAGGTCGTCCTGCGTCATAAAGCCGTAGGCGAGCGGACGGAAGCTTTTTGACGTGGGGTCAACCAGAAACAGCGCCGGATAGTGCGTAATTCCCATGCGCGCGCTCTGGCCGGCGTCCGGCCGGCTGTCGGGCACCTGTGGCGACACCGTGCCGTCCACGCTGACCGGTATCAGGGAGATGTGCCGCAGGCGGGCAAAGTCCGCCACCACGCCGGCCATCTGTGCATCAATCGGGTCACTGCCGCGGTAGAAGTAGAACAGCCCGTACTGGCCGGAAAGCTGACTGATGGCCTGCGTCTGCTCCTGCTGGTCCCGCGCCTGCTGCAGCGGCGCGGTGCTGTTGTAGTGCGGGTGGTCAAGGTTGTAGTCAAGGTCCGGATGGTCAAGCTGCGCCACGGCAAAGGACTGACTGAACATCGAGGCCCTGTCGGTCCAGAACTTCTGCCAGCGCAGGAACGTGGCGGTATGCTCTGCAGACGGATGGAGGATGGCGTTGTTCAGCGCCTCCTTTGTGTACTCCTTAAGTACGTCCGCCTGCTCTGACGGTGACAGCCTGCTGAAGTCCGGCACCTGCGGCGCGGGCTG
>Ga0157368_1000013_pt1 | contig 70765 bp, 71 predicted proteins | sample AttbisABBM3_FD_113146 | JGI IMG/M metagenome (GOLD analysis project Ga0157368, IMG submission 113146) | Fungus gardens microbial communities from leaf cutter ant in Botucatu, State of São Paulo, Brazil - Atta bisphaerica ABBM3 | ecosystem: Host-associated > Fungi > Mycelium > Unclassified ... | reverse complement strand
CTTGATGACCCTACACATTTGTTTCATCGAAACGATATTCAGTTTTCAATGACCTACGTTGTTGTCTCGCTGACAACTTAATCTATAATACAGAAGTTAAAATCAATTGTCAACAACTTATTTCAACTTTATATCTGCTATCTAATTCAAATTCATTCAGAACTCGCATCAGACAACTTTTATATATTACCAAGATGAATTCATAATGTCAACACTTTGTTTTAATTAGAAAACATCACAGTCAGCATATGAAAAATTCATGAGCTCTATTAATATAGCTCACCAGCTACCCTAAGTCAATTACTTTTCTATAAAAACAAAAACGACTAAGTTTATGTGGCGTATCGCCCACACAAGCTTAGTCGTTTTATTAAATTATTGTGTTACCTGCGAGTTATCAGTTGTACTATCAGTTACTTGTGAGTCAGCATTTGCTTCATCAGTAGTAACGCTGTTATCTGACATACTCTCAGAACTTGTTGCTGCTTCATCAATAGTTTGTGGTGTACCACCTAGTTCTGGCGCATCTGTCACATAATCTGAAGTAGTTGTTTTATTATCGTGTTCACTCTTTACCGAAGTTTTTTCATCTTTATTCATCTTCTTTAGGAGTTTTAAGCCATCCGATTTCTTATATGAATAGTCTGACTTATTAACTTTCTTAAAGCCTGGCAACTTATAGAAACGAAGTAGATCACCAGTCTGTACCTGGTCTGAATAAGTTAATGAGGTATCAACATACTTTTGCGTCTCATCAATAATTTGCTTAGCACGCGGATCTTCCTTGGGGTTAATCTTGGTACCTGTCTGTGCAACGTAGTAACTACCACCGTGTTTAACATATTCAGCAGAGGCCCAATCACCATTTCGGAACGCAACAATTTGCTTACGATTAGTACTTAGCAGATCTTGTCCAAATTGCAGATTGTTATCCGTTGAAACACCTAACAAATGTAGTAACGTTGGCATTACGTCAATCTCACCACCATACGTGTGGTTAATACCACCTTGCAATCCTGGTCCATGAACCATAAATGGTACCTTTTCCCAGTTAGCCAAATCATATGAATTAACCGAACTCTTACCAATTAGCTTCGCAATGGCATCTGGGTGATTTTCTGAAATACCATAGTGATCACCATACAGAACAATCATAGAGTTGTCATACAAACCACTCTTCTTCATCCAATTCAAAAGCTCTGCAAATGATTGGTCCAAATAACGCGCTGTCTGCACATATCCATCAACCGTTTTATCACCTGTTGTGGTCTTAGCAATTGAAATATTCTGTTTATCCAAGTCGTATGGATAGTGGTTGGTCACCGTAATAATCTTTGAGTAGAATGGTTGTGGCAATTGCTCCAAATAAGCTGATGCATCTTTTAGGAAGATCTTATCCTTCATACCATAACCGATATTATAACTGGCATTATCTGCATCCTTATAATATGGCTTACTAAAGAAGTAATCATATCCCCATGACTTGTAAGTATTGTCACGGTTCCAGAATGATGCCACATCACCGTGGAATGCTGCCGTTGTATAACCTTGTTGATCCAAAATAGCTGGTACAGCTTGGTAAGTATTAGTTGTACCATAGTTAACCATGGCTGATCCTGAAGCAGTTCCATAAAGACCTGTTTCTAACATCATTTCGGCATCGGCTGTCTTTCCTTGCCCCACTTGGTTATAGAAGTTATCAAATGCTACTGTATTTTGATCATGATAAAACTGATTCAAAGTTGGGGTTACGTCAACACCATTAACCTTGTAGTCAATCATAAATTGTTGGAATGACTCCAAGTGAATCATGACCACATTTTTGCCTTTTTCTTTACCAAAATAGGCACTATTTGCTAATACTTTATTATTGTTAATAAACGCTTTGATTTTATCTAAGTCTGAAGCCTTGGCCTCTTTCTTAACATCAGCTGTTTGCTTTGTCTTAAAGATATTATATGCCGCATATTCATTCAAACCTAAATACTTAACAATATAATTATTATCAAAAGTTCGTGTTAACAAACCTGACCGGTCCTTAGATGAAATGCCATACCCAACCAACATCAATAACACACCAAAAGCCGTCATCAAAATTGCAAAACGCTTTTGAATAACTGTCTTATCGATCTTAATGACTTTAGTTAGTAGCAAAACAATTAATACAATGATGTCTAAGAAAATAACAAAATCAGACAAATGAATAATACCAGCAATTGCCTTACTTAAATTGTTATCAACTGAACCACCTGAATTAATAATGCTTACTGATAGAAAATCAGAAAATTCTCGATAGTAGAGCATATTGGCAAACAGCCAAATTGATTGAATTAAATTAATAAGAATCATCAACCAGTATGCTACTCTACCTCTAAAGTACAACGCAATCCCTAATAAAATAATTGCTGTTGGAATTGGATTTAAGAATAATAGGAATTCTTGCAGCGTTCCACTAACACCTAAAGAAAAATTGGTCTTATACGCCCAATAAGTTTTTAACCATACCAAGAAAACTGATATCGCAAAAAAGCCCACTGTCGCGTTAAAATCTGGCCATCTTTTTTTAATGGCTGATATAACTCGTTGCATTTTTACACTCCGTCTCTCTTTTTGCCCAAATGGGCCTTAGTTTATATTCACTAAGTATTACAAATATTTCCTTAATGAAACATAAATGACTATTAAAACGTTTCTCTAAATTCTATTAACGCTTCATACACTTCAATTGCTACTAAATCAGCATCATCAAATGCAAAACGACGATTTTTATCAGCTAATCCTTCAAGGGCAAATGTTTGGGTTGGTTGATCAAAAATAACTGTCACTACCGTTACCCCAAAAACATTAAATTGTCGGCTTTGAATTTCTTGTGTCGTATCGTACATCATTGCCCGAATTCGATTAACAATTTGTGTTAAATTACTTGTTCCCGCCATGACGTTCCTTACCTTGATGCCAATTAAATGCCACAATACCAGCAAACATGCCAAAATAATATGTAATTAACCGCCAAATGAGGGTTGCAAAGACTAGCAATGCTGCACCTGGAATAAACTGGGCAAATAATACTGAAAAACCAGCTTCTGCCCCACCCGTTCCACCAGGAATTGGAAATAACGAGATCACCATGACAATTAAAATATGGAACACCATAACCAATACCAAATCAATATGCCGGATACCCAGTCCTAATAGGATGAAATATGGAATCAAGTAATAAACCGATAATTGTAACCAAGTCACAATACTGGTTTTTAGCAAAGTCCCCCAATTTCGACTTAACCGCCGACTTTCTTCATGAAAATTACTAATCTTTTCGTCAATTGTCATTTCCCATTCAATTGCCCGTTTTGGCCACCAGTGATAAATGGGCTTAAATATCCAACGCATCGTCGTTGTGGTTAACGTTGGCCAGTACATGACTAAAATCAACATGACAATCACAATAACGTGAACAATAAACCCTAAGATCACTAATAAGGACCAAGCTTGCAGCTTTGCGGCAATGTAATGATATCCGATCAATAGCGCAATAATGAAATTAATGACAATCATGAATTGATAAACCACAAATTTCATCAATAAAATTGATCCAGCTCGCCCCGGATCGACACCGGCACGAATTAACATAATCATTTGCATTGGTTGTCCACCAGTTGCAAATGGGGTGATCCCATTACCAAACTGCTCAACCAACGGTACTTTTATGGCATCTGCCCACCTAAGTTTTTCGTGCGCATCATCCACAAATAACTTTGTGACAACCGCCTCTAATAGTAGGTACCCAATCATAGCCCCTAACGCAACAAGCAACCACCACCATTGCGCATGGCGTAAATCTTGTGCAAATTGATTTAAATCTACCTGCCGAAAAGACCAATAGCTAATCCCAATTCCAAGGATTAACATTAGCGCAAAAACCATCGCATTGCGTTTTGTCATGCGTTATTTCCTCTTTTTAACCTGCGCTTGTTGTGTATAGAATTCATCCCAGATACCAGCGACATAGTCAGCTGAATAACGATTAGATGCCTGCAAGGATTGTTCTGATAGTGCAACTCGCATATCTGGTTGTGTTGCTAACACTTCTAATTGTGTTTGCATATCTTCAAAATCTGTCGCTGGTAAATAATAACCAGCAATAATCGCCTGATATAACTCTAAATCACGCAATACCGTTGGTGTTCCCGTGCTGAATGCTTCTAACGCAGACATCGGAAACAATTCTGAATAACTAGGAAGTAAAAATACATCCGCTGCGTTATAGTATTCATTAATTATTTGACGATCAACAATTCCTGGAAACCGTAAATTAGCGGGCGGGTTATCAATGACCTTCTTAAGTTCATCGTATCCTGCTGTAATCGAGCCAAATGAAAATCCACCAACCCAAATAAATTGCCAATTCGGATTCGCTTGCGCTAATTTGATGAAATCCCAAATTCCTTTACGTTCTTGAACTTGACCAACTCCCAAAATAGTAAATTTATCAGTTGGGATCGTTAGTTTATCGCGAATCGCTTGCTTTTCATCTGCCAATAACGGATGAAATTGCTGCTTACTAACAAAATTAGGGATATATGTAATTTTTTCACGCTTAACCCCTAACGCAACTAACTTATCAATAAAAGTTGGATTAACTACCACAATATGATCCATGCGCTTATAAAAGGCCATCACATACCAATAAAATATATTTTTAACTGGCCAATGCAATAAAATAGATCCCTCTAACGTCTCGGGTAAGAAGTGGACATAACCAACCTTTTGCCCCCGACCTGGTAAGAACGTATTTAAATAAAACCAAAAATCAATCGTATGGTAGTGGCTGACATCTGCGCTGGCCAATGAATTAAATCGTAGCGCAAATTTATCTTTAAACCGAGTTGTTAATAAATTAACGAGTTCGCGATATGCTGAACCAACACCTTGTCCAGGAACTGTTTCAGCTGATGAAAACATTGTAATTCGAATCATGAGTTATCTCGTCGGAATGGGTTCCGCAATAAAAATGTTTTAGAATATTCAACATCGTTTGCTTCTGCCGCTTCCTCATCCTCCTCTTCGTGATAAACAACTAAGGCTTCTGCATAAAAATCAATCACCCGTTGTCCAAAAGTTCGTTCGTCGATTTCATGCAAAACACGTTGCCGTGCCATGGGATCGCCAATAATTTTATCCATTTGTTTAGCTTGTAAATATAACACCAAAGGATCTAATAATTCATAACTATCATCAACTAATTGACCAATATTCCGATCAGTAACGATTGTATCTAAATATGGACTGTGGATGGCCACCACTGGTGTGTCTGCTGTCATCGCCTCAATAAAGGTTAGGCCTTGCGTTTCCGATGTTGAAGCAGAAATAAAGACATCGGCCATCTTATAATAACCATAAACATCATCATGATGTACTTCACCAGTAAAAATAACACTATCACCGATTTCCAATGATGATACATGATCTTTAAGTGCTTGCATCGCCGGTCCCCCACCAACAATCACAAACTTTGCTTCGGGTACAATCAACAAGGCTTCAGCAAATACTGAAATGGCAGCATCAATATTTTTTTCAAAAGCAACCCGTCCCAACGACATCACAACCGGCGTCTCGGGCGCTAAATTGAGTGATTCTCGTAAAGCTTGGCTAATATCTTCCGAATCAGCATGCTGTGTGTTAACACCCGTTGGAATAATTTCAATTGGTGCTTTTACCTTATATTTTGTTAACGTTTCATACGTCTGTACTGATGGTGAAATAATCCCTGTCATCCCCGCCATAAAATTACGTGCAATAACAGCTACACTACCTGGTCGAATGATTTTACCATTTGCAACATAGTGTAGATAATCTTCGTAATTTGTATGGAATGTATGAACCGCGGGTATTTTTAATTGGCGTGCCACAAATTTACCAATAACCCCCATTGAAAACTCAGTTTGCGTGTGAACAATATCCAATTGCAATTTCTTAGCTAATTGCACCGCTTGAATTGCACCACGATACGTTAGTCGGCGATCTTTAAAGCCCACAAACGGAAAGCTAGGAAAGCGATACACGTTATCCTCGTGCATATTTTTAGATACTTTAGGATCTGTCGAAGTAAAAATATAGACATGATGTCCCTGCTTTTCAAGTTGTCGTTGCAAGGTTTGGATTGACGTTGCAACACCAGAAACTTGTGGGAAATAGGTATCTGTGAATAATCCGATATTCATTGTTGGCCACCCTTTCGCAAATTGGTCTTATTTAACATTTTACCAACATTATTGGGTTTATGGCGAGAAAAATCGTCATGTTATCAAAAAATTACGCTCTAATAATGCAAAAAGGCTCGGACAAGTTGTCCCAGCCTTTACTTTATTTATTTTGTTGGTGCCCAGTTTTGTGGGTCCTGACGCCATTGTTGTAACAATGATAATTCATCAGATTGAATATATCCAGTTTGCTCAGCAACAGCCAACATCTTTGTGTAACCTGTTAAAGCGCTAAATGGTGTTTGAGCAGCCGCAAAGTTCTCATCTGCTGCCGCTAATTCATAACTAAAGATTGCACTAACGCCAAGCACTTCAGCCCCGGCCGCCCTAGTTGCCTTAACAGCGCCCAATACTGACCCGCCTGTTGAAATCAAATCATCAATTAAGACAACTTTTTGGCCTGGATTTAGTTGCCCTTCGATTTGTTGACCTGCACCGTGGTCCTTTGGCTTTGAACGGACGTAAATCATTGGTAAATCTAGTACTTCTGCTACCCATGCAGCATGCGGAATACCAGCTGTGGCAACACCACCGATGACATCAACATCTGGATATTGTTCCTTAATCAAAGCGGCTAACCCATTAGCAATTAAGCGCCGAACTGCCGGGAACCCAATTGTCTTACGGTTATCCGTATAGATGGGACTCAAAATACCGGAAGCCCATGTAAACGGTTCGGCAGGTTGAAATTTAACCGCTTGAATCTCAAGCAATGCTGCGGCAACTTCTGTTTGATAATCAGTCATATCATTATTCTCCTTCAAATGATGCAACCACCGCTTGATAAGCGGCAACTGGATCAGTTGCTTGTGTAATACTACGGCCAACGACAATACCGTTCGCGCCCATTTGTTTAGCCCTAGCAGGTGTAACAACGCGACTTTGGTCACCTTTGGCATCACCAGCCAATCGAATTCCTGGTGTAATTGACAAGAAGCTGGCTGGTGTATGGTCATGAATCATTTGTGATTCAAATGCTGAAGAAATCGTCCCTGCGACCCCAGCTTCAGCGGCTAATTTAGCCAAGTGAATCACACTGTCAGCCATTGAAGCTTCCACTAATTGAGTTGCTTGCATCTCTTCTTCTGAAAAAGATGTTAATTGGGTAATCGCCAATAACTTAGGCGCTGTTGTCCCAGCTTCCTCAGCTCCCATTGTGGCACCGTGCTTGGCTGCTGCCATCATCCTAACCCCACCAGCGGCATGAATTGTTAAGTAATCAGCACCCAACCGGGCCACATTACGAGTTGCTTGTTCAACTGTGTTTGGAATATCATACAATTTCAAATCTAGAAAAATTGTAAAACCAGCGGCCTTTAATTCTTTAACGATAGCTGGTCCCTCACGATAGAACAATTCCATGCCAATTTTAACGGCTGGTCGTATATCATTTGGAAATTGTGCTAAGAATTGCTTAGCAGTATCGCCATCTGGAAAATCTAACGCAATAAATACAGGTGCTGTCATCCTATCCTCCTAGTGCGTTGCGTACCATTCAGCAACAGGCATTGGAATTTGATGCAATGCCGTTGGAATCTCACGAACGTTATCAAACTTATACTTATCCAATGCGGCTGGCAATTGCGCAATTAATTCAGGCATGAAGTAACGGTCTTCCCAGTTCTTCGCCCCAATTTGCACTGCTGATGCACCGGCCAACATTAATTCTAGTGCGGCATCGATTGAGTCAACGCCACCAACCCCAATAATCGGAATCTTCACAACTGAAGCGGCTTCAAAGATCATGCGCACTGCAATCGCATGCACGGCGGCCCCTGACAAACCAGCCTTACCACGATATAAACGTGGTTGGCGCGTTGCCAAGTCCAAACTCATCCCCAATACTGTGTTAATCAAAACCAGTCCATCCGCCCCGGCAGCTTCAACCGCCTTGGCAATTGGCTTAATGTCAGTTACATTTGGTGATAGCTTGGCATAGATTGGCTTAGTTGTAACGGCACGGACCGCTGCTACTAATTCAGCGGCCACTTGCGCATCAACCCCAAATTCCATCCCGCCACCATCAACGTTTGGACAAGATAAGTTAATCTCAATGGCGTTAATCATTGGCATGGTATCAAATTTTTGTGCCAACGTCACATAATCCGCTACTGATTCACCAGCAATTGAAATCATCACTGGTAAGTCAGGCAATGCTTCACCCAAGCGAGGCAAGAATTCAGCGGCCACCGTCTCCATCCCCGGATTTGCTAAGCCAACTGAGTTCATCATCCCACTGCGTGAATCAATAATCCAAGGTTGTGGATTTCCTTCACGTTCGTCCACAGTGGTCGTCTTTAAGACCAACGCACCCATTTCATTTAAATCAAAATCATCAAGATGATCTAGTCCATAGTAAAAAGATCCTGATGATGGCATAAATGGATTTTTTAAATCCAAACCAGGTAAAGAAACTGAAAATCGTGTGTCAACCATCTGTGGCATCCCCCTTATTAATCCATTGCAGTAACTGCAAATCCTTGTGATTCTAATACACGTAACAACGCATCCACCGTATCAAAGGCCGTGAACAATGGCACCGCATTTTCGATTGCCGCATCACGGATACGTTGTCCATCGCTAATTGTTGTGCCGTCTTGGCGTGTTGTATTAATGGCAATTTGTAGTTCACCGTCACGCAAAGCAGTAACGGCATTATTTGTTGATTCGTGAATCTTATCCAAAACCTTTACACGTAACCCGTTTTCGGCTAGATAAGCCCCTGTGCCGGCTGTCGCAACTAGTTGGAACCCAAGCTCATCAAAGCGCTTAGCTAAGGCAACAATTTCCGGTGCCTTATCTTCATCAGCAACTGTCATCAACACATTTCCAAACGTTGGAATCTTAATATTTGATGCCTCAAAGGCCTTGTATAGCGCCTTTTCAAACGTGACATCTGACCCCATAATTTCACCAGTTGACTTCATTTCTGGTCCAAGCAATGAATCAACATTTGGCAACTTAGTAAACGAGAAGATTGGCGCCTTAACGTGCACCGTCTTTGGCTCTGGTACCAAACCAGTCGTCAAGCCCATGTCAGCCAATCGCTCGCCAAGCATCACCTTTGTAGCTAATTGCGCCAACTTTAAGTGCGTAACCTTAGAAATAAACGGTACCGTACGTGAAGCACGTGGGTTCACCTCAATCACGTAGGCCGTGTCTTCGTGGATAACGAATTGAACGTTCATTAATCCAATCGTCCCCATGGCCTTGGCCAAAGCGATTGCGGCAGTCGTCATTTCATCCTTAACCTTTTGGCTCAAAGTTTGACTTGGGTAAACTGACATTGAGTCTCCTGAGTGAACCCCGGCACGTTCAATGTGTTCCATAATACCAGGGATTACAACCGTCTCACCATCTGACAAGACATCCACTTCAGCTTCTGATCCAACCAAGTATGAATCAATCAAGACTGGGTGATCATTAGAAACTTGCACGGCGCGGCCCATGTAATCAGTTAATTCATCCGCATTCGTCACAATTTCCATCGCGCGTCCACCCAAAACATATGATGGACGTACTAGAACTGGATAGCCAATTTCTTCAGCAGCTGCTAAAGCGCCAGCAATTGTCGTTGCTGTCTTACCAACTGGTTGTGGCAATTGCAAGGCCTTAATGACTTGGTCAAACTCTTCACGATCTTCGGCACGGTCCAAGTCAGCAACCGTTGTTCCCAAAATCTTTACCCCGCGGGCAGCTAATGGTGCCGCCAAATTAATGGCTGTTTGCCCACCGAATTGCACAACAACGCCTTCTGGTTGTTCGTGTTCAATCACGTTCAACACATCTTCAAGCGTTAGTGGTTCAAAGTACAACTTGTCTGAAACTGAGAAGTCTGTTGATACCGTTTCTGGGTTTGAGTTCATAATAATGGCTTCGTATCCAGCCGCTTGGATGGCCTTAACCGCGTGAACTGTTGCATAGTCGAATTCTACACCTTGACCGATACGGATTGGACCTGAACCAAGTACCAAAACACTCTGCTTTGGTGTAACAACAGATTCATCTTCTTGCTCATAAGTTGCATAGTAGTATGGTGTTTGTGACTCAAATTCTGCCGCCACCGTATCAACCATCTTATAAACTGGTAACAAGTTATGTTCTTGACGTAGTTGACGAACATCATCCATTGACATGCCCCAGTAAGCAGCAATAGTTTGATCCGCAAAGCCGTTTTGCTTGGCCGTCTTTAACACATCTAAGTCGCCGACATTACGCGTCAATGCTGTTTCAATTTCAATCAAATGCAACACCTTATCCAAGAAGAATTCATCGATTTCTGTCTTGGCATGAATGTCTTCAATTGACACACCACGGCGCAATAATTCACCAATCATGAACAACCGGTCATCACGTGCTGGCATCAACATTGCCATTAGTTCAGCTGTTGCCATGTTTTCAAAGCGATTGTCAGATAAGCTCATCGCACCAATTTCAAGTGAACGAATAGCTTTGTTTAAGGCTTCTTCTAAGTTACGTCCAATGGCCATAACTTCACCCGTCGCCTTCATTTGCGTTCCCAAACGACGATCTGCCGTTGCAAACTTATCAAATGGCCAACGCGGAATCTTGGCAATCACATAGTCCAATGCTGGTTCAAATTGCGCCATTGTCGTTCCCGTAACAGGGTTCACGATTTCATCCAATGTCAACCCAACCGCAATTTTAGCAGCCATCTTAGCAATCGGATAACCCGTTGCCTTTGATGCCAATGCAGATGAACGTGAAACACGTGGGTTAACTTCAATAATGTAGTATTGGAATGATTCTGGATTCAAGGCCATTTGAATGTTAACCCCACCCTCGATACCAAGAGCGCGAATAATCTTCAAAGCCGCATCGCGCATCATTTGCACTTCACGATCAGCCAAAGTTTGCACTGGCGCCACCACGATTGAGTCTCCAGTGTGCACACCAACCGGGTCAAAATTTTCCATTGATGCAACAATCAAAGCATTATCAGCTGCATCACGCATAACTTCAAATTCAATTTCCTTAAACCCAGCAATTGAACGTTCAATCAATACTTGCGTTACTGGTGACAATTCCAATCCATTAGCAGAAATTTCTGCTAATGCAGAAGGGGTCTCCGCAATTCCACCACCTGTACCACCCAATGTGTAGGCAGGTCGGACAATCACTGGATAACCGTGTTCTTCAGCAAAAGCCGTTGCTTCATCAACCGTTGTTGCGATTGTTGATTCAGGAACTGGTTCGTTCAAACGATCCATCAATGCCTTAAACTCTTCACGGTCTTCGGCTTCTTCAATGGCGCTTAACTTAGTTCCCAATAGTTCGATGTCCATTTCAGCTAGCAAACCAGTTTCAGATAAATCCTTTGCCAAGTTCAACCCAGTTTGACCACCCAAAGTTGGCAAAATCGCATCTGGACGTTCCTTGCGAATGATGCGTTCCAAAAACTCTAGTGTCAACGGCTCAATATATACCTTATCGGCCATCTCGGTATCCGTCATGATTGTTGCTGGGTTTGAGTTAACCAAAACCACTTCGTAGCCTTCTTCTTTCAAGGACATCGTTGCTTGTGTTCCTGAGTAATCAAATTCGGCGGCTTGTCCAATCACAATTGGCCCTGAACCAATCACCAAAATCTTTGAAATATCTGTACGCTTAGGCATGTTGTCCTCCTTGCTTTGCAGCAGCAATCATCGTCAAAAAGTCATCAAATAAGTATTCTGCATCGTGTGGACCAGGCGCTGCATCTGGGTGGAATTGAACTGAGAATGCATTGTGCTTCTTCAAACGTAATCCTTCAACAGTGTGGTCGTTAATCTCTTCGTGAGTAATTTCTAAATCAGTATCGGCGATTGACGTTGCATCAACAGCATAACCGTGGTTTTGTGACGTAAAATCAATTTGGTCATTCACAAAATTACGTACCGCGTGGTTGAACCCACGGTGACCAAACTTCATCTTGTAAGTTGTCGCTCCGTTAGCCAAAGCAAACAATTGATGTCCCAAACAAATTCCCATCAATGGCAATTCTTCTTGCAACGTCCGAATCACTGGCAAAATGTGCGCGACAGATTCCGGATCACCAGGTCCATTTGATAGCAACACCCCATCTGGATTAGCATCTAAAATCGTTTTAGCATCAACAGTTGCTGGAAAGACCGTTACGTTAACGCCACGCTTAGCCAATGACCGCAAGATTGAGTTCTTAAGACCAAAGTCAATCATCGCAATTGACACACCATCCGTTGGATTAACATACGTTGATTGTGAAGTTACTTCAGCAACTTGGTTGGTTGACAAGACAGTGTCAGCCAAAGTTGCTGTAACTTCTGGTGTCACTTCATCAACAATTGTTGCCTTCATTACACCATGTTCACGAATTTCCTTCGTCAAAGCACGTGTATCAACGCCCATAATACCAGGCAAATCCATCTTCTCGGCCCATTCAGCCAATGACATTTGTGAGCGCCAATTTGATGGGCGGCGGGCAACTTCTCGTACAACTAATGCACTAGCAGCTGGACGCAATGATTCAAAATCATCACGATTAATGCCGTAGTTACCAATCATAGGGTACGTAAATGTTAAAATTTGACCGTGGTATGACAAATCCGTCAATGACTCTTGGTAACCTGACATACCTGTGTTGAATACTAATTCACCAGTTACTGGTGCTGTGGCGCCAAAACCTTCACCTTCGTATACTGATCCATTTGCTAAAACTAAGTAACGCTTCATTATCTTTCTCCCCTATGCTTCGTATACTACTTGCCCAGCCACAATTGTTAATTGGGTTTGGCCGTAAACTGTTTGACCGATAAATGGTGTATTCACACCTTTTGACAAAAAGTCAGCTTCATTAATTTCATATGGTGTTTCTAAATCAAAAAGGGCGACATCTGCTCGTTCACCAACTGCAATCTTCGTTGGGGCATCCAAACCAAATTCACGAATTGGTGCCGCATTCATCCAAGCCAGAACCTGTGGTAACGTGGCTAAACCTGACTTAACAAAGTGGGTGTAAATCAACTGGAAGCTCGTTTCAATACCCGTAATACCAAAGGCGGCACCGACAAATGATCGTTCCTTTTCAGCCACACTGTGTGGTGCGTGATCAGTCGCTACCATGTCAATGGTCCCATCCAACAAACCTGCAATCACAGCGGCACGATCTTCTGGCGCCCGTAGCGGTGGGTTCATCTTGAATAGGGCATTGTCACGCGTAATAGCCGTTTCATCTAATAATAAGTGATGTGGTGATACTTCAGCTGAAACATGAAGTCCTTGTTGCTTGGCCATACGAACCAACGCAACAGATTCTTTTGTCGACAAGTGCGCCACGTGGTAGTGCACGCCGGTTGCGTGGGCCAAAACTAAATCACGGGCAAGTTGCGCTGATTCAGCTAGGGAATCAATTCCTGGCAAACCTAATTCCTTAGAACGCTTGCCTAGGTTCATCACCCCACCGGCCATTAATGATTCATCTTCTAAGTGTGCGACCAATGGACGATTTACCTGCGCAGCTAACTTCATAGCCGTTAGCATCGTAGCTGCTGTTTGAACACCTTTACCGTCGTTAGTAAACGCCACCGCTCCAGCAGCCGCAATTTCAGGCATCTCCCCAACTTCATCAGCAGTCAATCCCTCTGAAATGGCACCGTATTGGGCGATGTTAATTGTGCCACTTTTTGCGTTATGCGCTTGGACAAGCTTGAAAGCTGCCAAGTTAGCTGGTACCGGATCCAAGTTTGGCATAGCGGCTACGGTAGTAAAACCACCGCGTGCAGCCGCTTGTGAACCAGTGGCAATTGTTTCCTTATACTCAAAGCCTGGTTCACGGAAATGCACGTGGATGTCAACCAACCCCGGGGTTAATAATTGTCCCTTAGCATCAATCACCCGATCAGCCGTTGCCATAATTCGACTGTCCACTGCAGTAATCATGCCCTCTTCAATCATGACATCTTGTTGCAGCAGGTCATGATCAACGACGATTTGTGCATTCTTAATTAGTAAACTTGTCATTATGCTTCTCCTTGTGTCAAGGCGTTTAGAATTGCCATTCGTGCATAAACGCCATTCGTCATTTGTTCAAAGATACGTGATTTTGGTGCCTCAACTAACTCATCAGCAATTTCAACACCACGATTAACCGGTGCTGGATGCATGATAATCGCTGTTTCTTTTAACATGCCATACCGTTCGCGGGTTAACCCATGCAAGGCATGGTAACTATCAATTGAGAAATCCACTTCCTCATCTTGGCCTAATCGTTCGTGTTGCACACGTAGTAACATCAACACATCAACATCTGCTAAACCTTGATCTAAACCAGTATATGTACCAAAGTTATCAAAATCAGCGGGGTACCAAGCCCGTGGACCACCAAAAGTTACTGTTGCGTCTAGTCGCTTAAGAATTTCGGCATTTGACCGGGCAACACGTGAATGCGCTAGGTCACCCACAATGCGTACTTGCAGACCATCAAAGCGACCAAAATTATCATAAATTGTCATTAAGTCAAGCAAACTTTGTGAAGGATGTTGACCACTACCGTCACCTGCATTGACCAATTGCGGGATTGTATGTCCTGCTTCTGCTAACAATGGTTGGTACCAATCATTTTCTGGATGCCGCACCACGGCAACGTCAATACCGACTGCCGCTAATGTCTTCAACGTATCCGCTAATGTTTCACCTTTTTTTGTTGAACTCGTTTGCGGATCAATTACCATCCGTTCCCAGCCTAGTTTCGTTTCAGCTACTTGAAAACTAACATTGGTACGCGTTGAATTTTCAAAGAAGAGATTTGCAACCAACCGCTGTGCAGCATTGATTTGATTTTGCTCTTGCTTGTATCGTAATCCTTGCGCAATTAGTTCTTGAATTTGTGCTGTTGTTAAGTAATTTAAGTTAACAAAATTCTGCATGATAACTCCCGTTTCTATAGCCAAAAAAGCCCCACGAATCTAGTGATTCGCGGGGTTTTACTTCCAGTTCGTCGTCTCACACTTAAAGGTATAGACCACCTTTAAACGTCTATTTGTGACAAACTATCGACCACCCTTCGCAGACTCACTGGACTACTGATTAAAAGGTTATTTGTTGTTGTCATTAATATAGCATTTGTACGCACTTTAGTAAACACACGCATTTTGTTAACGTCATTTTTAAAACGTTTAACATATTGATTTCATTGGATACATATTTTTTATTACATTTACATTACAACAATAAAATTAATAATTCACTGTAAAAAAAAGACAGACTGATATTAGTCTGTCTACTATATCTAATTAACTCACCTGATTTTCCACTAAGATATTCTCAATCAAAGTGTCCATTTCAGGTGTTTTCGTCCATTCGATGTAAGATTTAATCGCCACCATCTCTGGTATTTCAAAATTTTCATTCACATACTTTTCATATTTTTCAACATTGCCAGAGTGTGGAATATTAATCTTCAAAATACGTACGGATTGAATCATACCTTGTTCTGCTGCATATTCAGCTTGACCGTTGTGCAGCAAATTCCCAATTTCTTTATAAGTTGACCCATCATTGCGAGTTATCTCTTCAATAATGTCCAATGTTTGGTACTCTGCTGCCATAATTAGTCTACGCCAACTTCTGCTTGCACAACCGCAACGATTTCATCAACATAACCAGCCACTAATTCCTGCGTAGGCGCTTCAGCCATCACACGCAACAAATCTTGCGTACCTGATGGGCGAACTAGTACACGACCATCACCAGCCATTCTAGCTTCTACATCAGCAATTACTTGCTTAATCGCTGTATTAGCCAAGGCGGCCTTCTTGTCTTGCACCTTAACGTTGACTAACTTTTGCGGGTATACCGTCATCTCCGCCGCTAATTCAGACAACTTCTTACCAGTCACCTTCATCACGTGCAAAAGTTGCAAGGCAGTTAACATCCCATCTCCAGTCGTTGACCAATCTAAGAACACGACGTGCCCTGATTGCTCACCACCAAGGTTGTACCCAGACTTCACCATTTCTTCAACCACGTAACGATCACCAACGGCCGTCTTTACTGAAGCAATGTTATTTTCCGCCATCGCCTTATACATTCCAATGTTTGACATAACCGTTGTCACAATCGTATCTTGCTTCAAACGACCGTGCTCTGATAGATACTTCCCCGTGATAAACATCACTTGGTCGCCATCAATCACCGTTCCGTTCTCATCAACTGCAATCAAACGATCACCGTCACCATCAAAGGCCAACCCAACTTGGGCGCCATTTTCAACGGTAAACTTCGCAACGGCTTCTGGGTGCGTTGACCCAACACCATCATTAATATTTAGCCCATTAGGTGACGTTGCCATCGTAACAAAATCAGCACCCATATCGGCAAATAAGTTGGCTACCAACCCAGCGGTTGCCCCATTAGCAGCATCAATCGCAATATTCATGCCTGATAAATCATCGGCAATCGTCGTTTGCAAGTACTCTAGGTACTTAGCTGCCCCTTCCGGAAAGTCAGATACAGACCCCAAGCCGGCAGCAGCTGGCCGTGGTAAGGTGTCTTCCGGTGCATCTAACAACGCTTCAATTTCTGCTTCTAATTCATCAGACAGCTTAAACCCATCTGCCCCAAAGAACTTAATTCCATTATCTTCAGCTGGATTGTGTGATGCCGTAATTTGCGCACCGGCATCTGCCTTTTGCGCACGGACTAGATAAGCAACTCCTGGTGTTGAAATAACATTCAAACGTAAAATTTCAATCCCCACGGATAGCAAGCCAGCAATTAATGCATGTTCTAACATTTGGCCTGACATGCGCGTATCACGCCCCACTAACACACGTGGTTGGCGTCCTTCAGCACGCTTAGTTAAGACGGCCCCACCCATCCGACCTAGTCGAAAAGCTAATTCAGGCGTTAATTCTTGATTCGCGATACCACGAACCCCATCGGTTCCAAAGTAATGTAATTCAACCATAATCTTGTTTATGACTCCTTAGGCGTTATTGTAACGGTCACAGTTTTAGGATCAACACTCTCAGTATCCGTTGGCGGTGTAATTGTCACTGCCTGCGCAACTGGTGTTGTAATTTTATCTAAGTTAACCGTAATTGGTAATTCATTCAATTTATTTAATACATTAATTTTACCACGAACGGTAATTTCATTAACAGATGCTGCCAGTGTAAAGCTATCAGCATCCCCATTTTTGGTTTTAATCTTTAGCGGTACCTGTTTGGTCCCAACACCACTAGTTACCGGTATTTTAATTTGGGTTGTCTGTGGTGAAATACCAACTGCTACTGGATTACCTTGTGCATCAAGGGCTTGTAACGGCACTGTTTGTGACACAGTCTTTTTTGTATCACGTTTCAATTGTGCAACGGCAACAACTGACTCAACACTATTAATAGCATTGGTCCGGCCCATCAACTGCACATTATTAACAGATGACGTGACAGTCCCTACGGTGTACCCATTTGCAATAGCATCTTTATTGTAGTCAGTTTTCACAGTAAAGAATACTTTTGTGCGCTTATAGATTGTGACTGGTACTTGTTTTTTCGCTAATTTATACGTTAAATCACGATTTAAGCCCCGCACTTTTAAAGCAACCTTATGTTTACCATCATTTAAATGGTTTAAGTTTGCATAAACTTGGAAGTTTTTAGTATTCTTAGCTGCTGTTACTAAAGCTGCTGAACCCGTCAACGTAACATTCACGGTTGCCGGCACACCTGAAATGTAATAATCATCTGTATTAATACCATTCAATTGCAGCGGGACCGAAACCACTTCAGTCTTAGAAGAAACAAACCCATTCAACAGGCTATTTTTCGTTGGACCCGCTTCGACCTGAGTACGATTTGACTTACCTGATAACCCATCCGCATATGCTGACATAAAAATAGCCACTATCAAGGTCACAACTAAATAAATGATTTTTTCATAATTCTTTTTCATCACTTATTGCCCCACTTAAATTTTGGCAGCCAACGGGCCCACCAAGTTGTGGGCGCCTGATGATCACCAGGTACCAATTGACGAGTTAAATACTTACGATAATCTTCACGTGACAGTGATTGCATCAATTCCGCATTGCGGGTAATTGAAACTGCTCCAGTTTCTTCTGAAACCACGATTGTCAAGGCATCCGTAACTTCTGAGATACCAACAGATGCCCGATGACGGGTGCCTAATTCTTTTGGAATCATTGGATTATCTGATAATGGCAAGTAGGCAGCCGCGGCTGCTAAACGCGCATTTTTAATAATTGCTGCCCCATCATGCAGCGGTGTATTCGGAATAAAAGTATTAATAAGCAGTTGGCTAGTTACTTCCGCATCAATGGGAATCCCTGTTTCAATATATTCTTCTAAGCCGGTTTCCATTTCAATTGAAATTAACGCACCGATATGGCGTTTAGACATATATTGAATCGCATCATCCAGTTCATCGATTAACTTCACTTCTGACTGGTAACCTTGGCGTTGCTTAAATAACGCTGACCGCCCCAAATGCTCCAAAGCACGCCGAATTTCTGGTTGGAAAACAACCACCAAGGCAATCACACCCCAGTTAATAATTTGATCCGTTAGCCATGAAATAGTGGTGAACCCAACATACCAACTAACTAGCTTCACAACGATAACAATACCAACTCCGCGGAGCAACGTCACCGCTTTTGTCCCTTGAATCATCTTCATCAAGCGGTATAGTAGCCACCAGACAATGACAATATCAATAATACGCACAATACTAATACTTTTTATTAAAGCGCCTAAGTCAAATGACATGTTTGGTCCTCCTATTCTTCTTCAGACGTTAATAGACTAGCCTCTGAAAAATTAATCAATTGCCGAATCACTAAACTCGTTTCACCGGAGATAAAGTGTGCATCATACAAAGTTTGTACAGCTTCTCGCTGGGCATTTAAACCAGCAACTTCCAGTTCCATCCGTGCATCTTCGGCTTGTTTAGAATCTTCTCGATAGTGCTTATCATGTTCTAAGCGTGAACGATACATAATAATTAAATTATATGACGCTGTTTGATCCGTTTTAGATGCTTTTCCTTCATCACTTGCTAGGTAAGCAGAAATGCTAGCAATCGCCGCTTTGGCAGCTTCATGGCGCGCCAACTTGTATTCTGATCGTAATTTATCAGACTCCTCATCACTTAACCAGACCCGGATCGAACGGCGAGCACGGACAAAGAAACGTTTGAGTTGGTACCAAGTCCGCTTCCGTTTATCGTGATTAATTAACTCTTCTAAATTAGCCTCAGCACGATCAATACGACGGTTTTCACTAGCAAACACTAACGGGGTAATCCGTTCATCTGCTAATAAATGCCGTAGTTCCTCACGTTCAGCTTCCAATGCTACTTTACGTAATCGCATCTCTGCATTCAAAATTGGACTCAGTTTTTCTGCCTTCATATAGCGCATCTGCAGTTGTCGAATCTGCATTTGATAACGCAAGATAATTTCATAAACAATCGCTGAATTGGCTTCCCGTCGATTCATTTCAATTTCACGAACTGCAGATTGCAAGACGTACACCCGCGCACGTGCCTCAGACATGTGCTGTGCAACCAGCGCTTTAGGTTTATGCTCGCCTGGTGGTACTTGTGTTTTATGTTTTTCAGCTAACATTGGGAGAAAAATAACGGCTGCCAACAATGAAATAATGATTACCATGGCCGCAATAAACAACATTAACGCGCGCTGTGGGAAAGGCGTTCCCGCCTGTGTGACAAATGGTACTGATAACACTCCGGCCATCGTAACCGCCCCACGAACACCTGATAAACCAGATAGTAACGCCACCCGCCAAGATGCTGATTCATTTTGATGGTTTTTCAAGCGGACCCATTGATTAACATATGTCCATAATACACGGATACCAAAAATAACCATCCAGGTAATAAAGGCATAAACAATCCCCATCGGTACTGATACGGTACTTTGCAAATTCATTGCCAGTGGCAACGCAATCCCTAAGATAACAAAAATATACCCATTTAATAAGTAGCCAAAGATGTTCCAAGTATTGATACCAACGACATGCAGTTCGCCAGTGTAATCACTATCATTTTTAGTATGTAGATTTTGAACAATTGCTGCGACTACGACGGCAATCACCCCCGACGCATGAATTTTTTCAGCTAGAAAATAGATTAAAAATGGACTAAACAATTGTAGAACAACACGGAAAACGACGTCGTTAGCACCTTTGATCGATAGCCAATCGCTTAACGTATTAAGCAAAAATCCTAAGGCTAGCCCAATCACGGTTCCCATCAATGAAATGTAAAAAAAGTTACCTGATGCGGCCCATAATGAAAATGTTCCTGCTGTAACCGCCTTAATCGCAACATTAAAGCCGACCAGCCCACTAGCGTCATTGATTAAGCTTTCACCAGCCACCAAGTGCATAATTGCTGGTGGCAATTTAGCATCCTTGGCAATCGCCGATACCGCTACCGGATCAGTTGGTGACAGAATCGCTGCGATGGCCAAAGCAACTGGCAGTGGTAATTCTGGTACCAACCAATAAATTAAGAAGCCCCCAACAATGGTCGTTAAAAACACTAGTAAAATAGCATTTCCAAAGATTGCTCCCCGAAGTTCCCACAATTCTTTTTTCGGAAAACGCCAGGCGTCGGAATATAGCAAAGGTGCAATAAACAACAACAAAAACCATTCTGTTTCCAAATGAATCTCAACATGTAAAAAGACCGCTGCTAAAATACCGAGTCCAATTTGAATTAGACTTGCCGGTACTCGCTTCCAAAAATGCGACAAGATATTTCCAATCACCACTAACAGTGTCAGGCCAACAATTGTTTCTAACAGTGCCATAATATCTCCTTTATATTCCTAGCTTCCCAAAATACGAACCTCTGTCTCTAACTCAACCCCATAAGTACGTTGCACAACCGCTTGAACATGGCGAATGACTGCTACGTAGTCCGCAGCGGTTGCTTCACCGCGATTAACAATAAAACCGGCGTGTTTACGTGAAACTTGTGCGCCACCAATTTGATAACCTTGTAGTCCAGCATCCATAATTAGTTTACCCGCAAAATAGCCTTCGGGGCGCTTAAATACTGAACCACAAGATGGAAATTCTAGCGGTTGCTTGCTAGCTCGCTTTTCATTAAAGTCTTCCATCTTAGCCGAAATCGTTTCGGCATCGCCAGGTTGCAAGGCAAAAGTCGCACTAACAATGACCTCTTCAGTTTGTTGTAATAAGCTTTGCCGGTACCCAAACGCTAATTCTGTATTCGTATATGTTTTTACCTGTCCCGCGTGGTCAATAACTGTTGCTGACGTTAACCATTCATCAACTTGGCCACCATAAGCCCCGGCATTCATGTAAACTGCACCACCAACTGAACCTGGAATCCCAGCGGCCCACTCAATTCCGGCTAGTTTATGTTCTAACGCTTGCTGCGTCACATCAATAATCGTCGCCCCTGCTCCAGCAGTGATTGTGGTGTCACTTATCGTGATATCCGTTAACTTCGTGACAAAAATTGTTAAGCCACGAATTCCTTCATCCGTAATAATCAGGTTTGAAGCATTCCCCAACACCGTTACAGGAATATCATGTTCATGAACATATGCCACCACTTCTTGCAGTTCGGCAATTGTTCGCGGCCAAAAAACCATATCAGCCGCACCACCAACACGTGTATTGGTGTAGGCTGATAATTTAACATCTAGTTGGATGTCAAAACTAGGAAAACTCGCTAATAGTTCATTTCTCTTCATTTCTCTGATTCCTTATTAAATAACTTTCACTAATTGTTTTAATGGATCCACGCCAAATTGCTCCGCTTGCGTCACTAAAATTCGCGCTGCTGCTACTGTATCATCTAAGGCATTGTGATGATGGACTAGTTCAATTTCTAAGGCATCAGCAACCGTGTTTAACTTATGATTAGGTAGTTGGGGATATAATTTCCGTGAAGTTCTAACTGTGTCTAGTGACAAGTAGTGTGGACTAGCAATGCCATAATGGGCTAATGTCGCGCGGAGGACCCCGTTATCAAATGGCGCATTGTGCGCAATTACTAACTGATTTGGAGTATAAAATTGTTTAATCTGTTCCCATACAGCGGGAAATTTAGGGGCATCTTGTACATCAGCTGCCGTTAAACCATGAATTTGTGTATTCCGTGCATCAAACGCCGTTTCAGGTTTAATTAACGTATAAAACTCATCAACCAATACATTATCACGAACCACCACCAACGCCATTGAAACAGCGCTATGCCGTTGCGCACTAGCCGTTTCAAAATCCATTGCAACAAAATTCATGGTCTATGCCTCCCTCTTTACTTACGCAGTGATAACACCATCTCAAATGCCGCCACCGTGTCACCTACATTATTTAAGACCGATTGTTCACCAGTATCAAGCCGGGCAAAACCAAATTTTTCATAGATATGAATAGCAGCTTGATTATGCGCCTGGACGGTTAAGCGTAATGCATCAACCGTGCTAAATGATATGGCCCAATCTAATAATTCTTCAACCAACGCCTGCGCAAGCCCCATACCTTGATAAGCTTTTAGTACAGCCACCCCAATTTCAGCTTGGCGTGGTTGCCCCGGTAATGCAGCCGCTGAAATTAGGCCAAACAGTTCCCCTTCATCACTAGCCACTACTAAAATGACATTATTGGTCGTTGTTTGCAGAAATTCGATATTCTCAGCTTGCGTTAACCCATCAATTTCTTCGTAGTCCTGCGCTACCATAAATGTTGTTGACTCGCCTTGTAGCTGGCTTAATAGGGCTAATAAGTTACTGGCATCTTGCGCTTGAGCAGGCCGAATCATTAATTCCATCTATTTTATTTCTCCAATTCTGCTAACACAGTGGTCGCCCGTGGTCCCATGGCTTGCATTGTAATTGTCCGCAATAGTCCCGTTTGATCTGTTGGGATGCGCTCTAAGTCAATTACCAAGACATCTTGGGGTAATTCTGATTGAATGTACGCTGACCACTCAACTAAGGCGACCCCTGTCCCACCAAAATATTCACTTAGCCCAAGTTCGTCTGCGCCACCCTCTTCACCTAAACGATAAACATCTAAATGATATAAGGGAAAGTTTGCTGTTTGATACTCACGAACCAGGGTAAAAGTTGGACTTTTCAATGGTCGTTTAATCCCTAACGCACGTGCAAATCCTTGCGTAAAAGTTGTCTTTCCTGCACCTAAATCACCATTTAATAAAATTGTATCGCCTGGTTGTACCAATTTGGCCAATTTTGCGGCGATAGCTTGCGTCTCTTCGACTGTCTTTACTGTTGTTTTCATATTATTAAGTGTACCATTTTTCACAATCAAATTATAGCGCCTCTCTTTGCCCCATAAGGCCAAAAAAGCTGAACCAGTCTCCCAGTTCAGCTTTTGTACAATTTGATAATAATTAGTTGTAATTCTAATTAATTCAGTGCTTGGGCAGCTGTAATAATCGCTACCTTGTATACATCTTCTTCATTTGCCCCACGTGATAAATCAGAAATCGGCTTGGCTAATCCTTGTAGGACTGGGCCAATTGCTTCAAAACCGCCCAATCGTTGTGCAATCTTATACCCGATATTACCTGATTGCAAGTCTGGGAAAACAAACACATTAGCCTGACCGGCTACCTTTGATTCAGGAGCCTTGGCTGCTGCAACGCTCTCAACAAAGGCTGCATCAAATTGTAGTTCCCCATCAATTGCCAATTCTGGCGCTGCAGTTTGAGCCAACTTTGTCGCTTCAGCAACCTTGTCAACTTGTGGTGCTTTAGCCGAGCCCTTTGTTGAAAAACTAAGCATTGCCACCTTAGGATCAATCCCAAAGACAGCTGCTGTTTTAGCTGATTGCACGGCAATTTCAGCCATCGTTTGCGCATCAATATCGATATTGATCGCCGCATCAGCAAAAATATAACGTTCATCATCACGCTGCATAACAAACGCCCCTGAGATACGTGATGAACCCTTAGCCGTCTTAATAATTTGCAACGCAGGGCGGACGGTGTCACCAGTTGGATGTGTTGCCCCAGACACCATCCCATCAGCGGCATCTAAGTAGACTAGCATCGTACCAAAGTAGTTGACATCTTGTAACCACTTAGCTGCTGTTGTCGCATCTGTCTTACCATTACGGCGCTCAACCAATGCATCAATCATTTTTTCACGAGCATCCGCTGGGTATTCAGTAGGATCAATAATTTGAATATCAGTCAAATCAAAACGATTAGCGGCTGCCGTTGCCATAATTTCAGCCTTGTTTCCCAATAGAATTGGTACAACAAGCCCCGCTTGAGCTAGACGAATGGCCGCCCCTTGAATACGTACATCTTCCCCTTCTGGAAAGACAAGCTTCTTGCCTTGACCTTTAATCTTAGTTGATAGTTGTTCAAAGAGTTCCATACTAGAAAACCTCACTTTTTATATCCTATTTATATTACTATGCTCATTATGACAAATAACCGTACCCTTGACTAGTCAAAAAGGATTATCTGAGGTCCCTTAGTTATTACCATTTAATCGGGGTAGCCCCTTGCTGCGTTAAATAAGCATTAGTTTGGCTAAACGGCTGAGAGCCAAAAAAGCCCCGGTATGCCGATAATGGACTTGGGTGTGGCGCTTGTAACACCAAATTATGGGACCCTTGAATTAACTGATACTTGGCTTGCGCCTGCTTGCCCCATAGGATAAAGACAGTTGGCTGCGGTTGCGCAGCTACTAGTTCAATACAAGCATCCGTAAGTGCCTCCCATATTTCCCCCGCATGCCCATTCGCTTGATGCGCTGGTACTGTTAAAACCGTATTTAGTAGTAACACGCCTTGATATGCCCAGTTAGTTAAATCACCACTTTGCGGCGCTAGTTGTTGCAAATCAGTTTCATATTCTTTATAGATGTTAATTAAAGATTTTGGCAATGCCATTCCCTGGGGCACCGAAAAACTTAACCCTTGGGCCTGCTTTGGATTGGGATACGGATCTTGACCTAAAATAACGACCTTAACTTTTGCCAACGGCGTCGTTTGGAGTGCGGCAAACACATTCGTGCGAGCTGGGTAAACGTCGCCTGACGCATAAACCGTCGTCAGAAATTGATCGACTGTTTCAAAATACGTCTCACCCAATTTATCAATTAATGGTTGTTGCCAATCTGTATGCTTTAAATCATCTATCATTTCACCACTTCCATCCTAATTTTTATTATAATGACTCCATAGGAGGTGTCCTCATGCAACAGTTTCATTTGACACAAAGTCCGCAATCTGCGGCTGGCATGAGTTTTGTCACCAATCAACTTGGTGATATCGTTTATTATATTACTGGAGAAATGGGGCAACCGGGGAATCATTTACAAATTCTTGATAAAAACGCTAAGCCTTTAGCAACCATCACTCAAGTTTCAGCTGGGTTGCTTCCTCGATTTAGTCTAACTGTCGCACAGCATCACGTTGGATCAATTGGTCTGTCCATGCAATTACGTGAAATCTTATTCGTGAGTGGGGTCAATTGGGTAATTTTGGGTAATTTGGACAAACAAAGTTATCAAATTTTTAAAGGGCCGCATCAACTCGCACGAACTACCGCTATGCAAGACGGCCGCCTAAAGTTGTTAATTTTATCTAAGGCTCACACAGCAACTTTAATTTTAATTTTGGCTTTTTTGGATCGTTGGCGCCATATTACCCATTCTGGTCGTATCACCTGGCGTGGCTTTACCCAAACTTTTGGTCCAACTGCGCAACAAATTTCGCCTAATTTGCCAAGCAGACCTCCCCTCTGCTACACTAAAGACATTAATTAAATAGCTAATAAAAGCTTACTAGGGTTCCGTACAATTGTAGACTGGTCCGAGAGTAAGCGCGTGCTTGCACGTACACGGAAGGAGAAAAGCCTGGGAGTTAACGTCATCGTACGCTAGCTTTCAGGTCTTTCTTGTCTTTACACGTCATTTAGAGGAGGAGACAGCCATGATTTTTAAAAATCCTTGGTTAAAAGTTGCTGCAGCCGTTATTTTTGAGCCAATGTGGGTGTTAGGTATGAAGCACGCTGATAATGCCTTTTTAATCGCGATAACGATTTGTGCTTTGATTGCTTCATTTTTTATGTTGCTTCGTGCCAGTGAGCAGCTACCTGTTGGCACGGTTTACGCCATCTTTGTTGGTCTAGGCACTGTGGCCACCATCATTGCTAACTGGCTATTTTTTAATGAAACGCTGGGCGTTATGCAATTAATCTTAATTGGTGTATTACTCTTCGGGGTAATTGGTTTAAAACTAATGGAGGAGGCATAGTATGGCTTGGTTATTTATTGTCCTAGCTGGCTTAGGTGAAACTGGTGGTGTGGTGATGATGAACGAATGGCATCGTCGCCGAAATTGGTTAGCCATTGTCGGGCTTATTGTTAGTTTTGGGTTTAGTTTATCTTTCCTATCATTAGGAATTAAGTCAATTCCTTTAGGGACGGCATATGCTGTTTGGACTGGGATTGGTACGGTGGGCGGCACACTCGTGGGAATGATTTTTTATGGCGAATCACGCGATTGGAAACGAATTCTATTCATCGCCATGATTTTATTTGCCGCGGTTGGTTTAAAGTTTACAGAATAACAAAAGGAGGTTGGAACTTAAGTTCCAACCTCCTTTTGTTAACGCTTAATTGCGCGACGTAAATCACGTTCTTGATCACGTTTTTTAATTGTCTCACGTTTGTCGTAATTGTGCTTACCAGTTGCAACACCAATCAGAACTTTAGCAAAGCCGTGTTTTAGGTAAACGCGCAATGGCACAATGGTTTTACCTTGTTGTGCCGTTGCTTCTGCTAATGCTTTGATTTGATTTTTATGTAACAATAAGCGTCGACTCCGAAGCGGTTCGTGATTAAATCGATTCCCCTGTTCAAACGGGCTAATATGCACATTATCAAGCCAAGCTTGCCCATCACGAACTTGAATAAACCCATCAGCAATCGTAATTTTACTAGCTCGCACTGATTTAATTTCAGTCCCAGTTAGTGCCATTCCAGCTTCATACGTTTCACCAATAAAGTAATTGTACTTGGCTTTATTGTTAGTGGCTAGCGCACCTTCTTGATTTGCCTTTTTCTTGGCCATATTATCGACCTCCTAAAGCGGTATTTAGTGGCGACCCTTGCGATTCGTGTCTGAATGCTTTGATTCAGGCTTACGGTCCTTGTACGCACCAAATGGCTTACCACCATTGTGCGTCTTACCACCCTTGCTTGAACGATTGTTCTTATCATTACTACGGCGTTCACCGCGGTTGCGCCCACCAAAGGCACCACGATGATCATCCGGCACCTTAATATCTGTAATTGGGGCTGCATCTGGATTAACTAACACAAAGTCCAAAGCAGATTGTTCCTTATCAACGCGAATCAAACGCACCTTGACATGTTGTCCAATTTGGAAGATATGATGGAATCGACGCCCAATTAGAGCCATATGCTTTTCATCGTAAACGTATTGGTCATCCGTAAAGTTTGACATGTGAATCAAACCTTCAACCGTATTTTCTAATGAAACGAACATACCAAACTTCAAGACCCCATTAACGACGGCATCAAATTCTTGTCCAACCTTATCGGCCATGAATTCTGCCTTCTTCATGGCATCGGTATCACGTTCAGTATCAACGGCACGACGTTCACGAACGGATGTATCTTCACCAATTTGGGCTAACTTGTCCGCATACTTAGCTTGTGCATCTTCACCCAAACCATGCTTTTCATACCACTTAATCAAACGATGTACCGTCAAATCAGGGTAACGACGAATTGGTGATGTGAAGTGCGTGTAGTACTCCGCACCAATTCCAAAGTGCCCCAATGGTTGATCAGAATACTTGGCTTGCTTCATTGTCCGCAACATCATCGTTGATACCATTTGTTCTTCTGGACGATCAATGAAGTAATTATGAATGCTTTGTAGATCGGTTGACTTAATGTTCTCTGGGTCAATCTTAACCGGTGCGCCAAGCGCCTTTACAAAGTCGACAAAACTTTGTACACGATCAGCATCTGGTGTTTCGTGAATACGGTACAAGAATGGTACTTGGGCTTGATCAAAGTGCATCGCAACCGTTTCATTGGCCGCCAACATGAATGATTCAATCATGCGTTCTGACAAACCACGCTCACGCAGTTCGATATCTACTGGCTTACCCGTTTCATCAACAATAATCTTCGCTTCTGGTGCATCAAATTCGATCGCCCCACGTGCAGTCCGCTTAGCAGCTAAGGCATTGTGCAGCTCTTCCATTTGCTCAAACATTGGCACCAATTCATGGTACTCAGCACGCAGCTCTTCATCACCCGCCAAAATTGCATTCACACCCTTATAGGTCATGCGCGCATGTGAGCGCATCACTGATGTATGCAAACGATGGTTCACTAAATCACCGGCTGGCGTAAACTCCATTTCAGCCGACATAGCTAAACGATCGACCCCCGGATTCAAGGATGCAATCCCGTTTGAAATGTTACGTGGCAACATTGGAATGACACGGTCGGTCAAATAAACAGATGTTCCACGGTTGTAGGCCTCTTCATCCAACGCGGTTCCTTCAACAGCATAGTGCGATACATCGGCAATGTGAACCCCTAGGTGGAAATTACCGTTTGGTAACTGCCATACTACAACGGCGTCATCTAAGTCTTTTGATTCAATTGAATCAATGGTCACCAAAGTTTGATCCGTAACGTCTTCACGGCCCTCACGTTCAAAGTCTTGCACTTCAGCTGGAATCTGATTTGCTTGTGCCATTACAGCTTCAGGAAAGACGTGTGGTACATTATGATTGTAGACAATTTGGAGAATATCCACCCCTGGATCGTCCTTATGTCCGATTTTTTCCGTCAAAGTACCAGTAAAGCGCTTTGGCGCAACTGCTGATGGGTATTGGTCGATTGTGGCTACAGCAACTTCACCATCAGTTGCAACCACACCACCTTCTTTAACTAAAAATTCAAAAGTTGCCAGTTTCTTATCCGTCAAACGGATGCTACCAACAAAACCTTTGTATTCTGAACCAAGTTTGAATTCACCCACGACATGTTCACGTGAATGCGTAATAATTTCAACTACTTTTCCTTCAGGGCCACGGCCACCGTTAGCGGCATCCCCTTTATTAAGGATTTTAACCCGCACTTCGTCTCCTTGAATGGCAAACATCGTGTTATCTGGGTTAATAAAAATATCATCAGCTGTGTCATCATAGTGAACAAACCCAAAGCCTTTATCATTAGACTTGAACGTTCCGATAACGCCTTCTTTTTCAGCATCATACTGAAAGGCACCCGCAGCATCTACTTTAACCTTACCAGCACGTTCTAGGGCTGCTAAGGCTTGAACAACCTTTGTAAAGGCATTTGCGTCATCTAAACGCAAGCCATCAGTTAAAGTTTGAGCTGGATAGGCTTGCGTTGGATTAGCCTTTAAGAACCCAAATAATTGGTCCTGTAATTGTTGTGCGTCCATATTGATCTCACTCTTCTTAAAATATTCAAAGACCCCTCGTAACAAGTCACGAGAGGTCTTTAGCGCTGTTTGTGTTTAGTGTGAAGAAAGGTAAACTAGTGCCAATCCCAAAATAAACCAGATTGCTCCAAGTACGGCCGTGATACGTTGCATAACTGCTTCAAATCCACGGGCCTTTTGGGTTGCGAACAAGTCGCCACCACCACCTGATAAGGCAGACAAAGCATCTTGTTGCTTTGATGGTTGCATCAACACTGCCAAAATAATTAACACGCCTACGACAATCATCGCTGTCAACAATACGTTGTACATGTGGGTGCCTCCTTCATCTCGCTTTTAACGAATTCCTAATTTTTATAGGTTTTTATACTCATTTAGCATACCATAAGCGCGACTATCGCTCAACAAAAAACACGATATTCCCATTGGAATATCGTGTCTATGCTGCTAAGCAATATTTTTCATTCTAATTCGATATAAAGTTAACCCAAACGCAATGACCAACAAGGCGCTCGCACTCATAAAGGCCACGTGCATCCCCGTCATAAAGACCGCCGGTTGCTTGGCTGGGTACGTTGTCAGATGGTACCCCACTTGATTACTCATGACTGCATATAAAATTGACGTCACCAAAGTTGTTCCGGTAATCATCCCCATGTTTCGCGCTAATGCATTTAATGAACCTGCCAAGCCCAACTGACTCGCTGGTGCATTAGACATAATTAACGCATTGTTAGGTGTCTGGAAAAAAGCCATTCCAAATCCAGTTGCTGCAAGCAATGTCCCAATGAGGACAAATGACGTATTATCCTGAACATACAACCAGCTAAACATCGCCAGTGCTAATACACCCAACCCAAACATAGTAACGTACTCACGATCCATCTTATCAGCCAACAATCCACTAACACTTGAAAAAATTAGCATTGCTAACGGCCACAATAATAGATACAGTCCAGCTGTTCCTTCACTCAATCCACGCACATTTTCTAAGTAGAATGGCATTAAGACATTAATAAAGAAATTCGTGACAAACACCAAGAAGGTTGCAATCAAACTAATTGTAAATAATTTAGACTTAAAAATCGTTAAATCTAATAAGGGCATTGGCACACGTAATTCATGCCAAATAAATGTAATCAATGTTCCGACAGTAATTAATAATAATCCAACCGGGATAAGTGCCAAAAACCCTTGAATTTGACCAATGTTTAAAGCTAAAAACAGTAATGTCACAGTCACAAATAAGAGCACCGCTCCTAGCCAATCAATCTTAACTTTAGTAGTCCGTGGACTTGATTTTGGTAACAATATGCTACCAACAATAATGGCTATAATGCCAATTGGCACATTAATCCAGAAAATAAATGACCACGAAAATGATTGTAACAACAAACCACCCAAGGCCGGTCCCATAATTGAACCAAGTGACACCCAGGCGGCATTAAAGGACATTGCACGCCCCCGCATTTCAATCGGTGCCAAATTTGTGTTAATACCAAAAGAAGTACTCATCGTCATTGCTGCACCAATCGCTTGAATAAACCGCATGGCCAACAAAAACGGTAAGCCTAAGTTAACTCCGGCTAGTAATGATCCGATTGTAAAGATGATTGTCCCAATTTTAAAAACTCTAATTTTCCCTAATTGATCACCTAAATTACCAAACAAAGTTAGTAACCCAGAAATGACAATTAAGTAAATCGAAACGGTCCACGTTGCTTGATTCATTGGAATGCCCATTTCAGATGAAATAGTTGGCAAAGCAATATTAACAATCGAGCCATCTAAAGTACTCATAAATGTAAATAAACCTACTGCGGTCATGGTTAACCATAAGCGCGCACCAGTTTGTTGCTGTTTCATCAAGTCACCTACCTTTTCTACTCTTTATTGGTTAGTATATCACTTCCCTAATCATCCCACTGATTAGAACAAAAAAAGATGATGCTAATTTAAAAATCAGCATCATCTTTATTAATATTTATAAATTTATTAACTCGTGATTAGCGTACGTAGTTAACGATAGCTTCGCGAGCTGACTTATCAACGTTGTAGAAGCTGTTAATACCCTTGTATTCAGCAACCTTTTCCGTCAACAAATCTTCGATACGCATCAATTGGTTGTACTTTGCAATACGGTCAGTACGTGACAATGAACCAGTCTTGATTTGACCAGCGTTCGTTGCAACAACCAAGTCTGAGATTGTTGTATCTTCAGTTTCACCTGAACGGTGTGAAACGATAGCCGTGTAACCAGCTTCCTTAGCCATTTCGATAGCTTCCATCGTTTCAGTCAACGTTCCGATTTGGTTAACCTTGATCAAGATTGAGTTACCAGCACCCTTCTCGATACCCTTGGCCAAGAACTTTGTGTTCGTAACGAAGAAGTCGTCACCAACCAATTGAACCTTCTTACCCAAACGGTCAGTCAACTTAACCCAGTTATCCCATTGTTCTTCATCATCCAAGTCCTTAGCTTCTGCTAGAGGGTCTTCGATTGATACAACAGGGTACTTTTCAACCAAGGCAGCCAAGTAATCGATGAATTCATCAGTCGTGTACTCTTGCTTGTCAGGTTCACCAGCCAATGTGTAAACCTTCTTTTCGTGGTCGTAGAATTCTGAAGAAGCCACGTCAAAGGCAATCGCGATATCTGAACCTGGCTTGTAACCAGCACGTTCGATAGCGTTCAACAAGAATTCAAATGGTTCTGCATTTGAAGCAAAGTTAGGTGCAAATCCACCTTCATCACCAACAGCAGTTGAGTGACCAGATTCCTTCAACAAAGCTTGCAAAGCGTGGAAAGTTTCTGAACCCATACGGATAGCTTCAGCAACAGTCTTAGCACCAACTGGCATAATCATGAATTCTTGGAAGTCAACAGAGTTGTCCGCGTGGGCACCACCGTTAACAACGTTCATCATTGGCGTTGGCAATACCTTTGAGTTGAAACCACCAAGGTAGTTGTACAAAGGTGTTCCCAATTCATCAGCAGCCGCACGTGCAGCAGCGATTGATACACCAAGGATAGCGTTGGCTCCCAACTTACCCTTGTTTGGTGTACCGTCCAATTCGATCATCGTACGGTCCAACAAAACTTGATCAGTAACATCCATACCAACCAACTTGTCCTTGATAATCTTGTTAACGTTTTCAACAGCCTTAAGCGTTCCCTTACCCAAGAAACGGCTCTTGTCACCATCACGCAATTCAACAGCTTCGTTAACACCAGTAGAAGCACCTGAAGGCACGATTCCGCGACCAAAGGCACCTAGTTCAGTGTAAACTTCAACTTCAACAGTTGGGTTACCACGTGAGTCCAATACTTCGCGTGCGTAAATATCAGTAATTGCAGACATGTTGTCTTCTCCTTACTTGTCTTAAAAAGTTTATAGTAATCTGGGAGTATCCCTTGTTCAATATTGTAACATAATTCAAAGCTATTGTTGCATATTGTTCTAACATATTAATGGGGTTAATCGCATAAGAATAGGTTTTAAGTCTCAAGTAAGACCTCAAAAAACAGTCCCTGTCGTTGCCTCGTATTTGGTTACTAAAAACGCCTTTAATTGTCAGCTCGGCAACAACTCAAGGTATTTTTAGTAATTATTCAGCAATCCGTTTCGCTTGACTAGCTAAACTCACCAATTCAATAAAGGTTGTGGCATCTAATGCCGCATCCCCAACTAAGACGCCATCAATGTCTGGTTGCACTAATAAATCGTACGCGTTCGTTGGTTTTACTGATCCCCCATATAAAATCCGTAATTGATCCGCCGCTGCTTGACCAAACATATCCGCAACCGTTTGACGAATCATATATAAGCTCTTTTGTGCGATTTCTGGACTCATTGCTTGCCCAGACCCAATGGCAGCGGTTGGTTCATACGCTAGCATTACTCGCGATAACTCAGCTTCTTGCACCCCTTTTAATGACTCCACCACTTGATTAACAATCCAATGCGCTTGGTCATTTTCTGACGTTAATTGCACAGCTTCATCAATCGCAATAATGGGGCATAAGCCATTGCGCAGTGCTGCTAACGTTTTTAAGTTGACCATTTCATCAGTTTCGCGGAAGTAGTTGCGTCGCTCAGAATGACCGATAATTACGACCCGAATGCCCAAATCAGCTAATGCGGCGGGACTTGTTTCCCCTGTATAAGCGCCTCGATCTTCCCAGTAGACATTTTCAGCCCCAATTTCAATACGCGTATCCCGCGCTGCTGAAACCATTGCATCTAACAAAACATCTTGGCCTGCTAAGACCGCATCAACCTGTTCATAATCAGCTAGCTTCGGCGCCACAGTTTGGATATATCCGGCCGCTTCACTAGGTAATTTGTTCATTTTCCAGTTGGCCACTACAATTGGTTGTCGCTTCATTTTATTCCGCCCCTTATCTGTCATCTTATACGTTTATTATACCATGCTACAAAAATATCCCGATGCATAACAAATACGTCGTTGCACCGGGATATCATGATTATTTAACTATTTGATTGCCGATAAATTAAAACAGACATCGGAGATAATGTTGTATCAGTTACTAACTGCCCTAGTAAAGTCTCAGCGTTTGCTGGCACGGTTACCGCAATTGCTTGCTCTAAGGTAAAAATGGCTTTTACAATATCCTGCTGGCTTTGCCGAATAACCGTAATGCTAGTCGCCGTGGTTTCAAATTGCAGCTGCCCAGCAGCCAATACGGCGGCCCAGTCACGTCGCAAATGAATTAATCGTTTGGTAAATTGCAACATGCCATTATCAGGCTTTACCAATGTCCAAGCCATTGGTTGCCGATTGTCCGGATCATCACCACCAACCATCCCTAATTCAGTTCCATAATAAATAGCTGGTGTCCCCGGTTGCATCATCATAAAGGCCAACATTTGTTGCACGATTTTTTCATTATTACCCGCAAGCGTTTTAATCCGAGCTGTATCATGCGAATCCAATAAATTAAACATCATTTGATTCGTTGTATCATCGTATAACAACAATTCATGTGTTAAATTGTTAACCAATGTAGCGGGTGTCATTTGGCATGTCAAAAAGAAGTCTTTAATGTGCTGCATAAATGCATAATTCATGACCCCATCAAATTGGGTGCCATCTAACCATGGTTGTGCCGTATGCCAAATTTCACCTAGAATATAAATATCTGACTTGATGGCCCGCATTTCAGTTCTAAATTTACGCCAGAATTGATGATCCACTTCATTGGCAACATCTAACCGCCACGCATCAATATCGAAATTAGTTAACCAATACCGCCCCACACCAATTAAATAATCTTGTACAGCGGGGACACTCGTGTCCCATTTAGGCATATGCGGTGTAAATGCAAATGTATCATAAGGTCGTTTAGCTATAAATTCGGTCTCGTCTATATCAGCTGACCCAACTGGGAAAGTATTGATATGGAACCAATCCGCATATGCAGATGCAGCCCCATTAGCTACCACATCTTGCCAAATCGCCGACTGATCGCCAATATGATTAAACACAGCATCTAACATAATCCGCATACCGCGTTTATGCGCTGCTGTAATCAACCGATGCAACATCGCCTGATCACCAAACATGTCATCAATAGCAAAATAATCAACCGTATCATATTTATGATTTGAAGGGGCCTTAAAAATGGGGGTTAAATACAAACCATTAATCCCTAATTCAGCCAAGTAGTCCAAATGGGCCACAATACCAGCTAAGTCACCACCATAAAAGCTTTCAACTTGTGGTGCCAATGCCGTGTGCCAAGGTAAAACACCTGCCGGATCATTAGTCGTGTCGCCATTTGCAAACCGCTCTGGGAAAATTTGATACCAAACCGTTTCCTTAACCCAAGCCGGTGCTTGTTCAGTATCGGTTAGATGAAAATATGGCAATTTAAAAAATTTACCACCATCTGATTGAACAGTCGCTACTTCATCATAAAAACGCTGGTCCCCATACAGGGTGGTCATCCCCAAATTATCTGTCAAAATAAATGCGTAGGCTAACCGCTTGGTAACTTGTTGAATCGTAATTTCCCAATAATCAAATAAGTCATCATGACCACGCTTTGTTAACATCGCTTGTTGACCTGGATGCTGATCATTCAATAAGTATGGATCGTCATAAATCAGCGTTACATTTACAATATCATCACATGCTGTCCGCAACCGTAGTTTAACTGTATCTGCGGCCACTAATTGTATGTCTTCGCTCTCAGGGCGATGATAGATGCCAATTTTTTGCATAACATCACCTCAGCTATTAAATAATGTGATTAGTCGTCGTTGCATCAAAATAATGCGCCTTTGATAAGTTAGCAACTGCTTGCATTGTCGTACCCGGTGTCACATAATCACTGCCCTTACTCCGGATAACAATTTGTTGCTGCCCTAGCTTGGTATACAACATCGCATCGGCACCCAGTAACTCAGCGATTTCCACAGTTGTTTCAAATTGACCACCTGTATATGTCTCCATGGCAAGTGGATCAAGATGAATATCTTCTGGTCGAATCCCAAAAATGATTTCTTTACCATCGTAACCTTGGGCAGTTAATTGCTTAGCAATCCCTTCCGGTACAGTTAGAGATAAGCCCGCTGGTGTCCTAATTTGACCTTGTTGGTAAGTCACTGGCATTAAATTCATGGCTGGTGAACCAATGAATCCCGCAACAAATGTGTTTTTGGGTTCATTATATAATTCGTTTGGCGTGCCAACTTGTTGAATATCACCATTATCAATAATGACAATGCGATCCGCCAACGTCATCGCTTCGGTTTGATCGTGGGTAACATAGATTGTCGTCCCACCCATTCGTTGGTGAATTTTAGCAATTTCTGCACGCATTTGGACGCGTAATTTCGCATCCAAATTAGATAACGGTTCATCCATCAAAAGAATTTTAGCATCGCGCACAATTGCTCGTCCCATCGCAACACGTTGTCGTTGACCACCCGATAAGTCGGCTGGCTTACGTTCCAAATATTGATCAATACCAAGGACTGTCGCGGCCTCATGAACCCGCGTCGCAATTTCTTTTTTCGGAATTTTACGTAACTTCAAACCATAAGCAATGTTGTCAAAAACCGACATATGCGGATACAAAGCATAGTTTTGGAAAACCATGGCAATTTGGCGATCTTTTGGTGCAACATCATTCATCACTTCACCATCAATCAAAAATGTGCCATCGCTAATATCTTCTAGTCCAGCAATCATGCGCAAAACGGTTGATTTACCAGAACCCGACGGTCCCACAAAGACCATAAATTCCTTATCATGAATTTCCAGATTGTAGTCAGCCACTGCTGGTGTACTAGCATTTGGATACTGCTTCTTAATATGTTCTAATTTAATTTCAGCCATTTTTATAATCCTCTATTTTTAACCCTTAACCGCCCCTGATGTAACCCCTTCAACGAAGAAGCGTTGCAAAACGATAAATAGAATCGTAATTGGAACGGCAATTAATACTGACCCGGCAGCAAAAGCCATGAACAATGAGTTTGCCGATTCACGCGTCATCATGGTATATAACCCAATTGCAACCGTATAATTTTGGACATTATCGCCCATAATCACCCGCGCAAAAATGAAATCCATCCATGGTCCAGTAAAGGCCATTAAAGTGGTGTACACAATAATCGGCTTTGATAGCGGCAAAGTGATTGTTCGGAAAATATCCCATTTAGTTGCCCCATCTAGCATGGCTGATTCATCAAGTGAAACCGGAATAGTGTCAAAGAAGCCTTTTTGCACATAAAATCCCAGAGCTGCTCCGGCCACATAAACTAGAATCAACGCAATTAGTGACTGGGTCAACCCCACGGCCTTCAAAATGTAATACACCGCAATCATGCTCATAAAGCCCGGGAACATATTAAGTACGAGGGCAATTTGTAGAAAACGGCCCCGCCACCGAAACTTTAACCGTGATAATGAATACGCCATGACAATGGTAATGAACGTTGCTAAGACTGCACTCACAATTGCGACAAACAAAGTATTCATAAACCAACGACCGAAGGGATATGTCGGGTTATTAAACAACACTTTGTAATTATCTAACGTGAAGTGATGCGGAATAAAGTAATCAACGAACATCCCCCCTTCAGCACGGAAACTCGTTAAGACAATCCAAATAATTGGTAGGATCCAAATAATCGCAAGAACTGTCAATATCGTATAAATTAACGCTTGCGAACGGCGTTTTTTATTTTTCATGTTTCCCTCCTTACCCAAGGGTACTCATCTTATTGACTCGCTTATAGGCAAGTAATGAGAAGACTGCTGACAAACTAAAGATTAAGATACCAATAACTGACGCTAAATTATAATCCGCTGCATCAATCGTTAGCTTATACAACCAAGTAACCAATAGATCAGTATCACCAGCGTTGTAGAAATTAGAATTCATCGGTCCGCCACCAGTCAACAAGTAAATAACGTTGAAGTTATTAATGTTACCGATGAACTGTTGAATTAAACTAGGCGCCATAACAAAAACAATTTGCGGAAAAGTTAAATCACGGAAAATTTGAAACTTATTTGCCCCATCAATTTCAGCAGCTTCAACTTGATCTTGACTAAGATTTTGTAGAATACCAGTTGTTACCAACATCGTAGCTGGAATGCCAATCCACATATTGACAATGATGACCGTGGCCTTAGCCCAAGTACCGTCTGTCAAGAATGGTAAGGGATGACTGATCAAATGCCAATTCATTAACATGGTGTTCACCATGCCAGAATCATTTAACAAATTATTCATAATGAGCAACGTGATAAATTGCGGTACAGCCATCGTCAAAATAAAGAGCGTCCTATAAACCTTCTTACCCTTAATTCCTTTGGCGTTAATCAACATCGCTAACAAAACACCAAAAATAAATGATGTCGCCGTAGCCATCACGGCCCAGACTAATGTCCAACCCAACAAGGGAAAGAACGTCCCGGCCACATCACCACCCAACACATTCCCAAAATTCTGGAATCCGACCCAGGTGAACAAATTTTTGGGTGGTAAGTGATTATGATCATAATTGGTAAAGGCGATTGAAATCATGTACACCAATGGCAAAATTGTAAAGACTAAAACACCTAATAGCGGTATTGACATCAATAAGATATGGAGTTTTTTATCTAATAATTGCTTCAAATCCTGTGTCAAAGTCGGCACCTGCCGATGTTCTAAATCAAACACCGTTAATTGGCGAGCCGACTTTAAATTAACCCAATACTGATACAAGAACACTGCCGTAATCAATAATGTCGCAATGCCAAACAGCAAGAGCAACATTGAATTATCACCTTGGTGCAGAATATTAATGCCTAATTTTTTATCGAATACAAAACCTTGTTTATGAGTCCCTAAGGTCATCAAAGTCCCCAGGCTTTTAATCCCGCGTGTGAAGAACCACGTTAGAAATGAAACTTCAACGGCTAAAAACCAAAGCCCTTTGATAATTTGACCGTGCAAGAGCTGCGAACCGCCCATTATCACGGCCGATAATTTCATGCGCCAATCTCCCGTTTTTAAGGCTTGCCACACTGATAAATGCTGTGTCTGCATGCGTAATCTCCCATTCGTTGCTTATAAAAAGATATGCCCAAATAATTTGGCCATATCTCTTCACGTCAGTCGTCACATTTTATTACTTGTTTGTTTGTGAGGCTTGCTTTACTAATTTATCCAACTTTGTTTGCATATCCTTATCTGACTTAATCTTACCCTTGTAAGTATCATTAATTAGCGCATCGGCTGGTCCCCAGAAAGTAACCATTTGTGGCAACTTTGGCATCACAACTGAATTTTCTGGTTTAGCCATCTCAATAACAGCCGCTGCAACTTGGTCACTTTGTACCTTATCATCTGCTTGCACAGCCTTACTTGATGGCACATAACCCAACTTATCAAAGATTTTTTGTTGGACATCATCAGAAGCTAAGTAGTTTGCCAACTTCATGGCCTTCAAAGCTTGGTGCGTTTGTGCATTAACCCCAAATAACTTAACCCCTAAGAAGGCCTTCATTTGCTTATCACCATCACCAAAGTTAACTGTTGGATACTTTGCAACCCCTAACTTGTCACCCATTTCCTTTTCAAGTGTTACCTTATCCCAGGGGCCTGACATGTAGGCATCTGCTTTACCATCTGCCATCTTGTTGATTGAGGCGGCATTCGTACTTTGAATAACCCCGGCGTTTTTCTTTTGATCAGCAACCCACTTTAAAACTTGAATCCCCTTATCATTATTGAAGTTAGTCCCCTTGGCTTTCTCCCCATTTTCACCGTATAAATAATCGTCGTTACTCATAAATAGTGGTACATATACATAATTAGCGCCGTCGGTTGCAAAATTGGTTGCTAATTTTCCTTTACCCGTTAATGATTCCCATGACTTAATATCATCCGCACTCAACTTTTCCTTGTTATAGTAAAGCACTTGGGTTTCAACACCATATGGGTAGCCATACATCTTACCCTTGTATGACGCAGCTTGAACGGCTGAATCAGTTTGATTCTTTTCAATATTCTTTTCATACTTAGTGTTTTGATAAATCAAGCCAGCCTGTACCATTTGACCCAATTGATCGTGTGGAAACATAAAGACATCAGCTGCCGCAGATGGATCCTTCTTCAAGTCAGCTTGCGCTTCAGCAGATTGACCAATCTTAAAGTCAACCTTGATACCAGTATCTTTCGTAAATTGCTTAACAATTGGCTTATAAGCGTTGTTGTCCACCCAAAGCTTAACTGCCTTACCATTAGCAGATGCTGTTCCTCCGAAAACAGTCATCCCTGCAACAGTTGCCGTGGCAGCAACGGCTGTCACCATTGCCAACTTGTTTGTCTTACTCATTTTCTTGCCCTCTTTCAAAATATAAATATTGTAAGCGTTTTCATGATTTTATTATAACAACGATTAATAAAAAATCACGCTGTTACCGGTAACATAAATGTTTTCTCCCTGTAATAATCAAAAAGCTTACCAATTCGGGCATTGGTAAGCTTTTTGATTGACGATTTACTTAGCATTCTGTCCAATAACTAGTGCGCTATAACCGGACATTTGAATATTCCTAGGCGAGCGCAGCACTGCACCAACCGACAATAATGTTTCACCGGTTTCCGTTAACTCAACCACTGTTTCCGTGGCTGCTAAATTAACCAATACTGTTAAGACACGTTGACCCTGCCGACGTCGATACCCCACAATTGTCTCGGGTAAATCAGACAATGGTTCAAAATCACCCGTGGTAATAACAGGCTCCCATATTGGCGTATGCCGTAATGCACCCAAAGTGCGATAGTAATGCAAAACTGAATTCTCATCACTTAACTCATCAGCAACATTAATCCCGTCACGGTCAGTTCCCATGCCTAACCATGGTTCCGTAGTTGAAAAACCACCGTATTCCGAACTATCCCATTGCATTGGTGTTCGTGCATTATCACGTGACTTTGCATTAATTGATGCTAATGCTTCTGCTGGTGTATACCCATCTTTAAGCGCCATCTGGTAATTGTTCAATGACGAAACATCATTAAATTCACTAAGATCAGTCCGTTTGAAATTCTTCATCCCCAGTTCTTGCCCTTGATAGATGAACGGCAAGCCAGGTAAGAAATAATACATCGTTGCCAAAGTTTTCGCAGCCGTTGGCGTCTGATCAACCAAATTTGGTACTAACTTAGAAAGCGTTCTCGGTTGATCATGATTTTCAAGTACGTTGGCCAATGTGCCACGTTCACGACTAGCTTGGGCCTGTGAAGCAAATAATATTTCTCGTAAATCTTTGGCAGTCCATTCACCACGCCCACGATACCATTCATCCGTGTTTTTCACATCGATATTCATATATGAAAAATCAAAAATCATTGAAAAATAGCCGTCCGGGCCAATGTACTTAACTAAGTCTGTTTCAGGTACACCATAGGCTTCACCAACTGTAATTGCATCATACTTATCAAACGTTTCCGTCTTCAATTCCTGTAAGAATAAATCAATGCCTGGTCGATTTTGACCTTTCTTAATCACAGTGACCAATCCATCACTACCATCGGCTGGCAAACTGGCCCAATCTAAATCTTTCTTGAGGTGGGTAATCGCATCAACTCTAAAGCCAGCCACTCCCAGCTCTAGCCACCAATTAATCATGTCGTAGATTTCACGACGCAAAGCTGGATTCTCCCAATTTAAATCAGGTTGTTCAGGTGCAAACGTATGAAAATAGTAATTGCCAGGTTCATTTGGCACCGGTGTCCACGTTGATCCACCAAAAATACTACGCCAATTATTAGGCACTTGCCCGTCATCAGTTTGCTTAAACATGTAGTAATCGCGATACTTACTCGTTGGATCTGCTAACGCTGCTTTAAACCAAGCATGTTGATCAGACGAATGATTCACTACTAGGTCCATAATCACCTTAATATTGCGTTCCTTAGCAGCAGCTAGAAACCGTTTAAAGTCATCTAACGTACCAAATTGTGGATCAATATTTTGATAATCTGCGATGTCATACCCCATATCAACCATTGGTGATGTATAAATTGGTGATACCCAAATCATGGTGACCCCCAACGCTTGAATGTAATCTAAATGATCAATCATCCCCTGGATATCCCCAATCCCATCATTGTTGGTATCCTGAAATGAACGTGGATAAATTTGATAGACCACCTCGTTTTGCCACCATTTTGTTGCCATGTTATATCGTCCCCCTGTTATTAATGACCTTAGCATAACGAAGCAGTTCAAATTATTCAACTAGCAACCAAACATACAAGCAATCGTTTTCATTGATTTAAAATAAATATAAATAAAATATTTAAAAAATGTTTTTAATTTACGATAATCATGCGATTAACTAATAATATGATAGATAGCGCCACCAATTATTTGCCCGTTTAAAACTTGTTACCGATAACAAGTTTTAAACAAAAAAAGCATCTTAAGCTAACTTAAGATACTTTTATCTCATGCAATTCATTAATCGCGCATAATATAGCGATCAATCAACGCACCAATAATTGACCCAACAAATGGTGCGGTAAGATATACCCACAAGTCATGCATGGGCAACCCACCGGCAAACAATGCTGGAAATAATGAGCGAACTGGATTCATCGATGCCCCAGTTAAATTACCTGCGACAAAAACTAATGCCGCAATGGTTAATCCAATCGCAATTGGTGCTTGTAAGTTGTACGTATTGGTCTTTTCATTGTTCAAAACCAAAATAACAACAAACAGAACCGTTGTCAAAACAACCTCTACCCCAAACGCCATCCCCGCAGAGATATTCGGAAACACGGTCCCATTCAAGTGATTCTTAGCAATCTCCGTTGGCCACTCTAATCCAGCGCCATTTAAATACGCCTTGTATGTTATTGCTAAGAAACAACCCCCAATTAACCCACCAACTAATTGCGAAATAACGTAAATAATGGCTTCCCTGGCTTTCATCTGCTTCGTTAAAAACATCATCAATGTCACGGCTGGATTAAAATGCGCCCCTGATAAAGGGCCAAACGCATAGACTAATACGGCCAGTGCCACCCCCCAGCCAATTGAAGGACCCAATAGGTTATCGTAGCCACCCATAATCACTAATGCTGGTCCAAAAAACACCAACAATGCCGTACCAAAAACTTCACCAAAAATTTTCTTTTTCAAATTTTCTCACCCGATGTGCTTGATTATAAAAACACCTCAGGTTAACTAAATTCAGTCATCCTGAGGTGTTTTTTCATAACCGTCATTATTTATAATTAGTTTGCTGGCACAGCCGCTTCAACCAACGCAATAACTTCGTCGTTTGTTTCAGCATCCAATGCCTTTTCAGCTAATTCGGCCATTTGTACTGTATCCAAACGCTTCATTAATGAACGTGCTTGCAAAACAGATGTTGCTGACATTGAGAATTCATCCAAGCCCATACCAACTAGAATTGGCAAAGCAATCGGATCTCCTGCCATTTCTCCACACATAGCGGCAAACTTACCGTACTTGTGCGCAGAATCAATCACGTTCTTGATCAAACGCAAGATTGATGGGTTATATGGTTGGTATAGGTATGAAACCTTATCATTACCACGATCAGCAGCCATTGAATAACCAATCAAGTCGTTGGTTCCGATTGAGAAGAAGTCAACTTCTTGCGCAAACTTATCAGCCAATACAGCGGCTGCAGGCACTTCAATCATAATTCCCAACTTAATATCGTCGGAAACGGCAACCCCATCCGCTTGCAACTTAGCCTTTTCTTCATTGAAGATATCACGTGCAGCACGGAATTCAGGCAATGTTGCCACCATTGGGAACATAATCCACAATTCACCGTGAACAGATGCACGCAACAAAGCACGCAATTGCGTACGGAAAATGTCATCACGATCCAATGAGATACGAATGGCACGGTAACCCAAGAATGGGTTTTCTTCTTCTGGCAATGGCAAGTATGGTAAGTACTTGTCTCCACCAATATCCATTGTCCGAACCGTAACTGGCTTACCACTCATCCCCTCAAGGACAGCCTTGTAAGCTTCGTATTGCTCATCTTCAGTAGGTAATTCCTTTGAGTCCATGTACAAGAATTCTGTACGGTACAACCCAACTCCTTCGGCACCGTTTTCAACCACACCGTCTAGGTCCTTTGGCGTACCAATGTTAGCACCCACTAGGAATTCCTTACCATCAGCTGAAACAGACTTTTCGTTCTTCAACTTAGCCCATTCAACCTTTTGCGCCACATACTTATCACCCTTGGCACGGTAAGCGGTCACTTGTTCTTCAGTTGGTTCAACAATGGCAACGCCATCCAAACCATCCAAAATAACTAGTTGACCATCTGAAATTTCATCAGTAGCCACTTGTGATCCAACAACTGCTGGAATTTCCAACGTACGTGCCATAATAGCAGCGTGCGCTGTACGTCCACCAACATTGGTAATAAAGCCCTTAACAAACTTACGATCAAGTTGGGCTGTATCAGAAGGCGTCATATCCTTCGCAACAATAACCACTTCTTCTTGAATCAAAGCTGGGTTTGGTAATTCCTTACCCAATAAGTGACTCATCACACGCTTTGTCACATCACGAATATCAGCAGCACGTTCAGCCATGTATGGATTATCATCCGCCATTGCTTCAAACATGCCAATGTACATGTCAGTGGTTTCCTTCAATGCAGATTCAGCATTAACCTTATCACTGTCAATCTTACCCGTGATGCCCCCCATCATTTCAGGGTCTTCTAAAACCATGATGTGCGCTGTAAATACTTCAGCTTCTTCGGCGCCCATTGATTCTGCTGCCTTATCGCGAATCTTTTCCAAATCTGCCTTAGATGCTAAAAAGGCCGCTTCTACGCGGGCCTTTTCAGCTTGAACATCCTCGACGTTGCGAGTTTCAAAAGACAAATCAGGATCAACTAGCTTATAAGCCTTAGCAATCGCAACACCGTTTGATGCTGCAATTCCTGTAATTTCTTTTGCCATTGCTATTTATATCCCTCAATTATAAATGTTCAAAATTTAATTTAAATTAGTCAGTCAAACCTTCAGTAGTCATCGTTTCAGCGATTGCTGCCAAAGCTTCTGCTTCATCATCACCTTCAGCTGAAATCTTAACATCGGCGTTTTGACCGACACCCAATGACATAACACCCATGATTGACTTCAAGTTAACATCCTTGCCTTGGTATGACAACGTTACGTTTGATGAGAACTTTGAAGCTGCTTGTACCAACAAAGTTGCTGGACGTGCGTGGATACCAGTTTCTGCTACAATGTGAAATTCGCGTGATTCCATGGTGATAATCTCCTCTAGATTTAAATATCTATTCTTTAAAATTTAATGGACTTAATTGACGCAACACGCTTTCCAGGTTACGTCAACCATTCCTATGTTATTAATTCTATCAGATGACATCGTTTTGCGCAAGCGCTTACATTGTTTTTTCATAATAATCGTAGGTCCTCATATTATTGAATTAACTAGCACCTTCGCTAACTATCCTTCCGAAGCTGCTTTTGCCGTGTAAGTTACTGTACCGCCGCGGTCAGCAATCCCTCGAATGGCATTCTGATACGGATAATTACGCCAAACTTCATAAAACACTTTGAAATCTTTCGCTTCCAACACGAACTCTGATAGTTCACCATTGCGCAGTTGATTCAATAATTGTTCATAGTCCATAATAATTGTCCTCTCCAAAAGAATTAACACTTTCTATTTTAACAAATTTTTTTATTATTAATGACTTGGTTTTTAAAACGCTAACAAAAGGCTACCATAAGTGAATCCTGCGCCAAAGCCAGTTAGCAATACACGCTTACCACTTAATGATTCTGCCGCCATGAGTTCATCTAACCCAATCGCAATCCCAGCTGATGAAGTATTACCATATTTTGCCACATTCGTAATAAACTTTGACATTGGTTGCTTAATCTCAGCTGCCAACGCTTCAATAATCCGCAAATTGGCTTGATGTGGAATAAAGTAGTCAATATCATCGGCTGTTAAATCATGCTTTGCTAAAAATGATTCAATATGCGCTGGAATCAAGCGTACAACTTCGTTAAAGACTTGACGACCATCTTGATGAAAGGCCTTTACTTGCGGATAGTTATCAGCTGCTAATGCTTTAAGTGGTTCAATCCAACCTGATCGAACCACTTGATCATTACCAATGGTATGCATCTCTTCGCCTTGTACAATACCATCGTCATCAGCAGTCAAGACAAACGCCGCTGCACCATCGCCAAAAAATACGGTTGATGTCCGGTCGGTGAAATCCATCATTTTTGAATTAACCTCAGCAGAAATCACCAATGCATTCTGGTACATACCTGAGCGCATAAACTTATCAGCCGTGCTCATCCCAAAAATAAAGCCGGCACAAGCTGTCGAAATATCATACGCCCAGGCACCTTCCGCTTGTAAATTACGTTGAACCAACGCTGCAGTTGAAGGGGCTAGTCCATCAGGTGTAAAAGTTGTCACAATAATTAAATCAATATCTTCTGGTTTTAAATTGGTCTTTGCTAAGGCTTGGCGCGCCGCCTGAGTTGCCAAGTCAGAAGTGTTTTCTCCTTGAAGCGAAATATGGCGCTCTTTAATGCCAGTATGCGCTTGAATCCACTCATCATTGGTATCAATGATTGCTGCTAAGTCATCATTTGTTACAACATCAGTTGGTACATAATGAGCTGAGGCAATAATCTTAGTTCCTTGCGTCATATGCGGACCTCTTTCTTTTGAATCAGCAAAAATGCTCTTATTCATTTTACGCTATGTTGCTGATTTTTGGTAACTAATTGGGAAATAAAAAAGGAACAGCACGATTGTGTGTTCCCATTTGTTACACCTAGTCAGCTAATTGTGCAGCTGCAAGCTTAAAGTTTTCATTATATGAGAAGGCATTTTGCCCCGCAATTGCTGCATCACCAACGGCGGTTGCAATTTGACGCAACTCTTTTTGACGCACATCACCAACCGCAAAAATTCCTGGCGCACTAGTTTCCATTCGTTCATCTGAAACAACCCAACCAGCTTCATCCGTAATGCCTAAATCACGAACTGGTTCTGATACTGGTGTCAAACCAACATAAATAAAGACTCCCGCGGCATCAATTTCAGAAACTTCACCTGTTTGGTTATTACGTACACGTACACCGGTAACTTTTTGCTCGTTACCCAAAATTTCTTCAACTTCAGTATGCCAAACAAATTCAATCTTTTCATTTGAAAAAGCACGCTCTTGTAAAATCTTTTGTGCACGTAACTTATCACGACGGTGCACAATAGTTACCTTATCAGCTAATCCAGCAAGGTAAGTCGCTTCTTCGACAGCTGAATCACCACCACCGACCACAATGACGTGTTGGCCACGGAAGAAGCCACCATCACATACGGCACAGTAAGAAACACCACGGCCAGCATATTGTTCTTCACCAGGGACACCTAACTTCACATTTGAAGCACCGGTTGCCACAATTACCGTGTTAGTTGTGTATTCATCCATATCGGTCACAACACGCCACGTACCATCAGCTTGTGCTTCAACATGCAGCACTGATCCAAAAGCATATTCCGCACCAAATTTTGTTGATGAAGCATACATTTTTTCTGATAACTCTGGTCCTAAAATCATATCAAAGCCAGGGTAATTTTCAATTTCGGCAGTGTTGTTCATTTGACCACCGTAAATACCACGATCAATCATCAAAACTGACATATTCGCACGTGAAGCATATGTTGCTGCCGTCATACCACCAGGTCCGGCGCCTAAAATAATCGTGTCGTAATGTTGTGTCATTGTACAACCCCCTTCAACGATAATCTACTAAATTAGATTATCTAATCATTGATTAAATATAGGTGTTATTGTACCCCCTTTTGTTAAAAAGGGAAAGGATTTCACTTACTAAAAATAAAAAGACCTCGCAAACACGCGACGTCTTTTCATCAATATATCCCTTAGGCAGCTTCGTTTTCTTTTTCTTGTGCTAAAAGCATCTTATCGTACTTAAGCGCAAATGGTAAGTAGCTAAAGAATGACATAGCCAACATCACCGCTTGCCATAGAGCAGTCTTCCAACCACCCACAATCAAACCTGAAATAATTGCTGGGGTTGTCCATGGTACCATCGTTCCATTAAATGGTGGGATAATACCAAAGTAAATGGCCAAATATGTCAAAATACCAGAAATCAAAGGTGTCAAAATGAATGGCAAGGCCATCAAAGGGTTCAAAACCAATGGTAATCCAAACAAGATTGGCTCATTGATATTAAACAATGCCGGCACAATTTCCAAACGTCCTAATGTCTTCATTTGTGATGAACGTGCCCGCACTAGCATAAAGACCACCAATCCAATGGTCATACCAGCACCAGTAACCGTTAAAAATTGATCCATGAATGCTTGTGTCACAATATGTGCACCGTTATCAACGGTCAACTTACCAGCCTTGTATAACGCTTGGTTATCAGCACCATTTGCCAACAACAACGGCGTCATAACACCACCAACAATGGTTGAACCGTGCACCCCAAAGAACCATAAGAACACCGGAATAACCGCAATAATGAATACACCGAGTGGTCCATCAGTTGCGTGCTGCAATGGCGTTTGGATAACCTTGTAAATCCATTCCACCACGGTTGTGTTGAAGCCCATTTTGAAGATTGCATAAATAATTGTTGCGACCGTAACAATCGCAGCCCCAGGTACCAAAGCTGTGAATGATCCGGCAACGTTAGCTGGCACTGAATCAGGTAGCTTGATTGTAATACCTTTCTTAATAAACCATGAATATGACCAACCAACTAATAGTCCGATAACGATAGAAAGGATCATGCCCTTTCCACCAAGCCAGCCACGATCAATAACCCCTGATACTTGCCAAGCTGTTGATGTCTTAGTTGGATCAGCAATGTTAGTTACCGTTGTGATAACACTTGGTTGCAAGAGAATATGCACGACAATTGCCAACAAACCAGCCGGTGCGGCATCATATCCTTCATCACGAACCCAAGAATACGCAATCCCAAAGACGGCAAACAACGCCATAATTTCAAAGGATGCTGTCTCTGCTTGCATAAAAATTGGTGACAAACCAACATTACTAAAGAAATCAGCAATTGGTTGGTATGGAAATGACCCCAGAATTAAGAAAATTGCTCCAATGATAATGAATGGAATTGGATATAGCATTCCGTTCTTAATGGCGGTAACCGCCTTGGTATTAACGAACTTCATTACGGGAGGCAATATCTTATCGTTGATAAATGTATTCATAACTTTTACCCTAAAAAATTAACCCTTCACAAAATAATAACTACTCTAATATCGTTCATCATATGCATATCCAATATAAATTAAATAGCACTTTGACAAAACAAAGCTCAACAAACATTCTAATCTCACAGCTTGCTTAAAAGTTGTGATGCTATGGAGTTAATTGTAAGCGTTTACATTAGTGTTTTGGCGTTAATTTATGCGCTAAAATCATGCATTTTTTGCCCTTTTAAGTTTGTTTAAAACAAACATTATCCAGATTCGTCATTAGGTTTCTGAAATATCCATTGACACAATCAATAAATCTACATAACCTAAATCGGTTTAATTTGTTTCATCTCCCGGGAAAATTAGTCCAGCTTGTTGTCGCATCATATAAAGCGTTTGCCCTACCTGTTGCGCGACCTCAAAGCGTTGCTGCATAAATAAACGATCACGTGTTTGTAGCGCCCTACCAAATGCCTCCAACTCGTCGATCATCGTATTATCTGGTTGTGGCCGCACCAATGATTCTAACGAATGGCATTCCCGGCTTAGCGTTACCTCATCAAAATGCGTTGGGTGATTCATCATTAAAGTCCCTTTACTACCATAAATTTCGGAAACGATTTGACTTTGATGGCGCATACTGATGTGCAAATCAATTGTAAATTCATCATAAACGAGTGCCCCCACACCATAAAAATCGGCTTGCGCAGGATATTGTTGACTCTGATAACGGATATTTTGCGGCATACCAAACCACTCTAATACATCATAAATCAAGTAAACGCCCAAATCATACAATACCCCACGGCCATAGTCTAATGACCAAACCGTTGCCTCAGGTTGATATGGCGTTTGGGTCATATACGTTAACTGGCCCCCTTGAATTTCACCTAAATCAGCTAAACGACGCTTAATATTTTTAAATGTCGCCAAATACGTGTGCTTGGCTGCCTCAAAAAATAACAATTGCGGCTTAGTTTGTAGCAATTGCGCCACTTGCTCGTATTCTACCGGCCGTAAAAAAGCTGGCTTTTCTACAATTACACTTACATCAGCCGTTAAAGCTGCCATCGTCTGTTCAAAATGATAACTATTTGGCGAGGCAATATACACCACATCAATTCCACTAGTAAAAAAAGCAGTTAAATCTGTATACACTTGTGCCTGTGTAGCGTGCTGATGCGCAAACGCTACGCCTTTTTTAGCCGTTCTTGAATAAATACTGACAACTTCAAATACCCCTGTCATTGGTGCAGCTGCCGCTAATTTGGCGCTTATCCAACTTGTGCCAATAATTCCTAATTTCATGTCCTATCCCCCTATGACAAAAAACGTCTAAGCGATGAGGTAAATTCCCAAAGACTTAGACGTTTTATTCTGAACAAATAATCCATTTACTTGTTCTATAGCTGGCTTAATCTAACGTTGCGGCTAGATCCTTAATGTAGGCCTTCAAAGCTTCCCCAGTTTGTGGGTGATTCAAACCATATTCAATGTTAGTCGTTAAGAAACCAATCTTTGAACCAATGTCAAAACGCTTTCCCTTGAACTCGTGTGCATAAACATGTTGACGCTTGTTCAATGAATCGATTGCATCTGTCAATTGGATTTCGTTTCCCTTACCAGGAGCCGTCTTTTCCAATTCTTCAAAAATTTCAGGTGTTAACAAGTAACGACCAATGATTGCCAAGTCAGAAGGTGCGTCTTCTGGCTTAGGCTTCTCAACGAATGAATTTACTTGGTGCAAACCTTCAGCAACTTCCTTTTCAGGTGCAATGACACCGTATTCAGAAACTTGCTCGTGTGGCACCTTCATAACAGCTAAGGTTGATTCACCAGTTGTTTCGTAACGATCAATCAATTGCTTCGTCAATGGTGTTTCATCAGCCATCAAATCATCACCCAACATAACCACAAATGGTTCGTCATCGATAAATGACTTGGCTGTCAAAACAGCATCACCCAATCCACGAGGGTTTGATTGGCGAATGAAGTATAAGTTGATGTCGGTCGTTTCTTGAACCAACTTCAACAATTCATCCTTTCCCTTTTCCTTCAAGTTGTTTTCCAACTCAGGGTTTGAATCAAAGTGATCTTCAATTGAACGCTTTGACTTTCCATCGACAATTACGATGTCTTGGATGCCTGATGCCAAAGCTTCTTCAATAATGAATTGAATCGTTGGCTTATCAACGATTGGCAACATTTCCTTGGCTAGGGCCTTTGTTGCTGGCAAAAAACGTGTTCCCAACCCTGCGGCTGGAATAATGGCTTTACGTACTGGCTTCATAATTTATTATTTCCCTTCTTGTGAAACAGGTCGCCCCATCAACTTGTCAATGGCTTCCTTAATATCTTGACCTTCATATAAGACACGATAAATAGTTGCTGTAATCGGCATGTCAACGTGTTTTAGTTGCGCTAATTCATGCGCAACCTTCGTTGTTGAAATGCCTTCAATAATCATGCCCATGTCAGCAACGATATCCTCTAATTTTTTACCCTGTCCTAATTGCACACCGGCACGATAATTACGCGAATGAACTGAGGTTGCTGTGACAAATAAATCACCGACTCCTGACAAGCCCATAAAGGTAATTGGGTTAGCCCCAAAAGCTTGGCCCAAACGACTAATTTCAGCCAACCCACGCGTAAACAATCCGGCCTTCGCATTCGCATCAAAGCCCAGGCTCTCCAAGGCTCCGGCACCAATTGCAATGACATTCTTCAATGCCGCCCCTAATTCAGCGCCAATCAAATCCGTATTCGTGTAAACACGGAACGTGTGATTTGACAATGCTGCTTGCACACGCTCAGCGGTGGCTAGATTTTCACTAACCGCCGTTACCAAGGTTGGATCATGTTTAATAACTCCCTCAGCATGTGAAGGTCCTGAGATAACGCCTAAACCAAGCCGTTGTTCGGCAGGCACTTCTTCAGCGAGCATTTCAGATGCGCGCTTATAAGTGCCTGGCTCAAGTCCCTTAGTGGCTGCAATTAAGATAACTTTTTGATTTAATTCATTTAATACTGTTGATAATTGTTGTGCAACTTGACGGGTTGCCTTCGTTGGTACAACGCTCAAAACAATCGTTGCATCACGAACGGCTTCCATCATGTCGTTAGTTGCTACGACCCCTTCATTAATGGGATTGTCACCTAAATATTGACTATTACGGTGCTTTTCATTAATTTCGGCCACTTGCGCCGGCTTGTACGTCCATAAACGCACTGCCAACCCGTTTTCAGCAGCAACATTGGCTAAGGCAGTTCCCCACGAACCGGCTCCCAGCACTGCAATTACTTCATCGTTCACAATATTCCTCCTTGTGGTTAATTCCGACTGCCGTCAAGACTAACAACTTTATAATACCATATTATCAACATTTTAAAACCGATAAACAGGAAACCCTCGCGTTTCACGAGGGGTGTCACTGCTTTTAATTAGTTTCCGAATTTTCGGCAATCAAACGATTCAAATTGTTGTTAAACGTATCAGTGGCATCAAAGCCCATTTTCTTCGCCCGGAAGTTTTTCGTCGCTGTTTCAATTAACACAGCTAAATTCCGGCCTGTTTGCACAGGCAAAACAAATCGTGGCAAATCCACGCCTTGAATTCGGCGGACTTCTTCACCATTTCCTAAACGGTCAACTTCTTGATCATCGTGCCACTTAGCTAAATGCAGATTAAAAGCAATCGTTGCGTGTGAACGGACGGCACCAGCACCAAACAAATTCATGACGTCAATAATCCCCACACCACGTAACTCCATTAAATTGCGGAGAATGGCTGGTGGTTCACCAACTAAACGTTCCTCATCTTGTGCATACACCTCAACTCGATCATCAGCAATTAGGCGATGCCCACGCTGGACTAATTCTAATGCTGTTTCGGACTTACCCACACCAGAATCACCAGTAATCAGGACACCTAAACCAAAAATATCAACTAGCACACCGTGCACTGATTCACGCTCAGCCAATCCACCGCTTAAGAAATTTGTCATGTTGGACAAAATTCGAGATGATGTTAAATCAGTTGCTAAGACAGGAATTTGCGCTTCTTCAGCCGCCTGCATAAATTCATCGGGTAATTTACGCCCCGTTGAAACAACAAACGTCGGCGTATTCGGTTGCATCATTTTACGTGCCACCATAAGTAATTCATCATGATTCATGCGATGCGCAAAAGAAGTTTCCGTAATCCCCATCAACTGCACACGCTCTGGTGCATAGTAATTAAAATATCCCGTCATTTCAAGACCTGGCCGTGAAATATCAGCCGTCGTAATTTCACGATTCAAATACTCGCTACCGGCCACTAACTTCAAATGGGTGTTATCTAATAAATCTTGTACTGTAATTTTTTTCGCCATAAGTCTTTACCCTTACTGATTGACATCAGTCTTTCGACTAAAGTAATTTGTAATAATCAAATTGACAATGGACATAATAACAGCAATAAATATCGCCCAGCCAAAACTAGTAAAGCGAAATCCATCCCCAACAAGGGCGGCCGTTAACCACAAAACGACACCATTAACAATTAAACCAAACAAGCCAAACGTTAATAACGTTAATGGTAACGCAAGTAAGTGTAGTACCGGTTTAACCAAGTTATTTAGAATGCCTAAAATTAATGCCGCAATTAACGCCGTCCAAAAGCTTTTAATATACAAGCCTTGATGAAATAATCCTGCCATTGCAAGCAACATGATTGTGTTAATTAAAAGTCGTTGCCAAAATGAGAAACGTCGAATAGTTACTGTTTTCATAATCATCCCCCAATGTTTCTAACTAACATTATAACAAATTACCCTAATCCTTGATAAGGCTATTCTCACAATGTTTTAAGCGTTTTCATATAAAATAACAATGTATGCAAAAAACGCCGATCATAAGATCGGCGTTTTCGCTTGGCAATGCTAGAATTGACGTGCTCTAGCTCACGTGGTGGTTGCCCACCAGTCAACGTACACCAAAGGATAAATCCAAAGTTAGTCATGTGTAGAGAAGCGAGTTCCACAACTCCCTATCTCACCCTCCAGCAATGCGGCTGTTATATGAGGGCCGTTTACAAAGATCAAAACGTGATCTTCTCGACTCATCGCATAAATATAATTATACATGTCTTATTGATAAAAATCAATCCCTTTTATTATTTTTGGTAAACTCATTTTTCACGAAGGAAAACGCTTACAAAAATAACATAATCGGTATATAATTAATGATGTTAAAGAAGCACGTAGATATACACAGACGCTTCCAAAGAATTATAAAAGGATGGTACCAATCATGGCTGAAGATACACTTTCATACAAAAACATCTTGGCCCCTGTTGATGGGTCAAAAATTTCAGCACGTTTAGTTGAAAAGGCTGCAGCTGTTGCCGAACGTAATAACACAACTTTAGACTTGTTGTACGTTATTGATACAAATTCATTGTCAGGCTTGGCTGGTATGTCAATTTCTGGTGACGTTGTGTACCAACTAGTGCAAGATGCCGAAGAGAAGTTGAATACTTATCAACAAATTGCCAAAGATAATGGTGCAACTGACATCAATATTCACGTTCGGTTCGGTTCACCAAAGACCGTCATTTCGCGTGACTTCCCTGAAGATCACAACACTGGTTTAATTGTTCTTGGTAAGTCTGGTCTTAACGCAATCGAACGCCTCTTTGTTGGCTCAGTTGCTTCATTTGTTGTTCAAAATGCAACATGCGATGTGCTGATTGTTCAATAATTAATTTAAGCGCAGCAGACGTCTACCAAACTCGCCGGTCGACGTCTTTTTTTATGAAAAAATAAGCTAGCTCTTTTTTTCATATAGTGTTATGATTGTGTTTATCAACGTTTTATTAAAATGTTATTAGATTTATTGGAATTTGCCATTATTCGATAAAGTTGAGGATATGTTTATGAAGATTATCGGTAACACGTTGGAGACGATTCACAAGTTTCGTCATGATAACGTTAGTCAACGATTGGTTTCTGATCCATTTTTAGCAACCAAAGCCGCGCTAGGTGCTAACCGTAACATTAAGTTACAATTGCTCTATTTGGATACGAATGATACGTATTACTTGGTTGAAAATACTTCTGCTATGTCACGGGCATTGCAATACAATGACGGGGCCATTATTATTTCTGAATGGACCACCGTTGACTTCATTGCCCTAATGCAAAGTTATGATAAACCTGGTTTTGATAATTATTTCCAATTATTGGTTAATAATACTGTCCTAGCCCGTTCCGCACAGAAATCAGTTATTGACTGACGCACAGGCAAACTAGCCTCATTAAAAAACTCGTAATCGACTAATCGCTAGTCAATTACGAGTTTTTGTTTACTTAGCCTTTTTAACAATGTCAATGTGATCAAGCGTCACCGGATTAACCGGCTTTGATGCTTCACCACTATCTGCCTTAGTGACCTTCGCATTAGCAATTTTATCAACAACTGCCATACCCGCAATCACTTGACCAAACACGGTATATTGACCATCTAATGATGGATAACCACCATGCTTGTATGCTTGATAAATTTTAGCCGGGTATTGGCTTTCGTCAAGTTGCTTAGTTTGATTATCATGGTTTTGATTAATAAAGAATTGCGACCCGTTAGTATCCGCACCAGCGTTAGCCATCGCTAAAGCACCACGAATATTATACAAAGAATTACTAATTTCATTCTTAAAGCCACTACCTGAGTCTTTACTTTTATCTTTACCACGCCAAATTGATTCCCCACCAGTTCCAGTCCCTGTTGGATCACCACCTTGAATCATAAAATTTGCCATAACGCGGTGGAAGATTGTTTGATTATAGTAACCATCCTTGGCGTGGGTTAAGAAATTTTTAACCGCCAATGGTGCATATTTGTCAAACAATTTAATTTTAATGTCCCCCTGACTGGTATGCAAAACAACTTCACTTTCATTAGCGGCCACTTTTTTTGATAGTTGTGGCAATGCTACTGTATCCCGTTTTGTATTTTCGTGATGAATTGTGCTAAATGCAAGACCAATTCCACCAAGTACAAGAATTAATGCTAACCCAGCAATTAATAGCTCTGGTTTAATTTTTTTCATATCTACGCTCCCACTCTTTATTTCTATAGTTTATAGTATATCATTATCCAAAATTGACCTTATGCGAATACTAAATTTAAAATAAAAAGTCGGCAAAATTTGCCGACTTTTTATATATTATCGATTAGTCATCTTAAATTCCAAGAAATTATCATTATATTGCCCTACCCAATATGGGCCAAGATCTTTATAAACTTCTAATTTAGATAACGTTTTATCGTTCGGATACCATTGTGGATCCTGCCGAATTTGCTTGGGTAATAACGCCTTTCCTGCCTGATTAGGCGTTGCATAACCAACATATTCTGCATTTTGCGCGGCATTCTTTGGTTGACTAATAAAGTTCAAAAAAGCATATGCTGCTGTCTTATTTTTAGCAGTTTTAGGCATCACAATATTGTCAAACCACAAATTACCCCCATCCGACGGCACAACATAATGTAGGTGCTTATTTTCAGCAATCATTTCCGCTGCATCACCTGAATAATCGACTGCCAATGCCGCTTCATCCTGCGCCATATACATTTTAATTTCGTCAGCAACAATCGCTTTAACATTAGGCATTAACGTGCTTAATTTTCCCTTAGCGGCGGCTAAATCTGGAATACTCTTCGTATTAACTGACTTACCACTTGATGCCAATGTCATTCCCATAATGTCGCGGGATGAATCAACTAACATGATTGCGTTCTTATATTTAGGTCGCCATAAATCATTCCACGTTTTAATTTCACCTGATTTGATATATTTATCATTATAAACAATTCCCAAAGTCCCCCAAAAGTAGGGAATTGAGTATTGATTATGTGGATCAAATGGCTGATTTAAAAAATGTTGATCATAATACTTTAAGCCAGTTAACTTACTATGGTCTAGCTTCACCAACATATTGGCTTTCTTCATTTTTTCAATCATGTAATCAGAAGGAACTGCTAAATCATAGCTTGTTCCCCCTTGGTTGATTTTGGTAAACATTGCTTCGTTAGAATCAAATGTCTCATAATCAACTTTATACCCAGTTTGTACTTGAAATTTCTTAATTAACGCTGGATCAATATAATCACCCCAGTTATAAATGGTTAGCGTCTTATTATTTCCACTCTTCAATCCCGCATTTTCTGAATGTTGCAGCCAAGTATTAACACCTAATAAAATAACGACCACAACACCAATAATACCGGTTAACCATACTAACTTCTTCATTATTGATGCACCACCATTCCTGCTGCACTACCGCGCTTTTTCTTACTTGATTTAGCACTATAATTTGAAATGAAGTAGTACACAATCACCAAAATCAATGAAATAACAAACATAACCGCTGATAAAGCATTAATTGATAGGTCAATTCCTTGACGGGCACGTGAGTAAATTTCTACGGATAGCGTTGAAAAACCATTTCCAGTAACAAAGAATGTGACGGCAAAATCATCTAATGAATAGGTAATCGCCATAAAGAACCCCGCTAAAATACCAGGCCAAGCGTATGGTAATACTACTCGCGATAACACTTGTTGATTTGATGCCCCTAAATCACGTGCGGCATCAATTAAGGCTGGGTTCATTTCATTTAACCGTGGTAATACCATCAATACCACAATCGGAATTGAAAAGGCAATGTGTGACAAGACCACTGAGCCAAAGCCTAAACTCATGCCAAGCATGGTAAACAGAATTAAAAAACTGGCCCCAATAATCACATCTGGTGATACCATCAAAACATTATTTAGCGCAAGTAACCAATTTTTATGTGATCGATTTTTAGTGTTATAAATACCCAATGCACCAAATGTCCCAATCAGCGTTGCAATAACAGAAGATAGCAAGGCAACGATAAATGTATTTACTAAGATTTCCATTAATCGTGTATCAGCAAACATGTCTGCGTAATGGCGCCATGAAAAACCGTCAAAACCTGACATATAATCGCCAGCATTAAAGGAATAGAAGATTAGATAAAAAATAGGTGCATACATTAAGATAAAGACAACTATCAAGTAAATATATGACCATTTCTTTGGCTTATTATCCACGACGTTGTCCTCCCTTCTTACGATCTCGGGTAATAAACATCGTGGCTGCCATAGCCAAAATTAAGATAACCCCAATCGTTGAACCCATTCCCCAGTTTTGTGTCACTAAGAAATGTTCTTCAATAGCTGTTCCTAATGTAATCACGCGATTACCACCAATTAAACGTGTAATCATAAACAATGACAAAGTTGGAATGAAGACCGCTTGAATACCCGCTTTAACCCCACTCATTGACATCGGGATAATCACTTTAATCAAGGTCTGCCAAGGAGTTGCCCCCAAATCACGTGCCGCATTAATTAAACTGCGATCTAACTCAATTAATGAGTTAAAAATTGGCATAATCATAAAAGGAATTTCGATATATGCAGCAACAATCATAAACGATACATCGGTAAACATAATTTGCTGTGGTCCAATTCCAATTAATGTCAAAAATTGATTAACTGTCCCTGTTTTAGCAAACAATCCAATAAAGGCGTACGCTTTTAATAATAGATTTACCCAAGTTGGTAAAATAACTAGTAATAACCAAAATTGTGCGTGCTTTAATCGGCTCATAATATAAGCCATTGGATAACTGATTAACAATGTAATCAACGTTACAATTAACGCAAAAAACACTGAATTAAACGTCATCCGTAAATATGTCCCAGAACTAAAGTATGTGGCGTAATTGGCTAACGTAAAATGACCATGTAAGTTACCAAATGACTGAATAACAAGTAAGACAACAGGGGCAACTACAAATAAAATTAGCCATAACCCATACGGAACTGAATAACTTAGTGTGCGCTTACGCTTCATTCACAGCGTCCTCCTCACTATCATCATATTGCTCCAATCGTGCATCAAAGTCCTCTTCTGATTCGTTCAGACGCATGATATGAATGTCTTCTGGGTCAAAATATAGCCCCCGACGTTCACCAATTACAGCTGGATTCGTGGCTTGAATCTGCCATTCATTTTGATCATCATCAAAAGCCGTAATTTCATAATAATCACCACGGAATGATTGATCATCAATGGTAACAACGAGTTTACCATCTTCCTCGGCCACCAAATCCAAGTCTTCTGGTCGGAGTACCACTTCAACTTGCTCATTTGGCCGCATACCACCGTCGACGTTTTCAAATTCTCTACCCGCAAATGAAACTAAATAATCTTCGCGCATCACCCCAGGCAGAATATTAGATTCACCAATAAAATCAGCCACAAAATGGTTAATTGGTTCATCATAAATATCAACTGGTGTACCATTTTGGACAATTTCACCTTCATTTGTGACAAAAATCCAATCTGACATTGCTAAAGCTTCTTCTTGATCGTGCGTTACAAAGATAAAGGTAATCCCTAGCCGCTTTTGAATTTCACGTAGTTCATACTGCATATCTTTACGCAATTTGTAGTCTAAGGCTGACAATGGTTCATCAAGCAATAATACTTCCGGATCATTTGCCAAAGCACGTGCAATTGCGACGCGTTGTTGTTGGCCACCTGATAATTCAGAAATTTCACGATTTTCGTAGCCGCCCAACTTAACTAACTCCAGCATTTCGGCTACTTTCGTTTTAATTTCGTTCTTTGGTTTACCCTTAATAGACATACCAAATGCAACATTTTCAAATACATTCATATTTGGAAATAGTGCATAGTTCTGGAAAACCGTATTTACACGGCGCTTTTCAGCAGGAACATCATTAATCCGTTCCCCTTCAAACAGGATATCTCCCGACGAAGCCTCCAAAAATCCAGCAATCAAACGTAAAATCGTTGTTTTTCCGGATCCTGAAGGCCCCAACAAAGTATAAAACTTACCTGCTTCGATTTCTAAATCGACAGACTTCAATACGATTGTTTCATCGTATTGCTTAGCCACATGCTTAAATTCAATAATGGGTTGTGCCAATTACGGTGTACCGCCTTTCTTTACATAAACCTAATTTTACCAAATAAATAGCTGCTTTGTATCACATTAACAATACAGAATGACTTATCTTTTGTTGCTAATCATCCGCCTTTTACATTCACAATCTATTCAATTATTAGTTTAAGTTATTTAGTTATAAATAGGGTAAATCTAGTTTTTAAATACAAAAAAAGGATAATGATAACTCATATGAATTATCATTATCCTTAATTTTTAAACTAATTCGTTAAGTCACATGACTAGTAATTAAAATTACTCAGCGTCTGATGACTTTCCGTACTTAGCAATGATGTCTTCTTGCACGTTCTTAGGAACAGATTCGTAGTGGTCAAAGGCCATTTGGAAAGTTCCACGTCCTTGCGTTGCTGAACGCAAAGTCGTTGCATATCCGAACATTTCTGATAGCGGAACCTTGGCGTGAACCATCATCGTGTTTCCACGTTGTTCTTGTCCTTCCAACATTCCACGACGAGCAGAAACGTGACCCATTGCATCACCCAAGTTATCCTCAGGTACAGTGATGTCAACCTTCATAACTGGTTCCAAGATAACAGCACCGGCAGTCTTTGCAGCTTCACGCAAAGCCAATGATGCGGCAATCTTAAAGGCAGCTTCAGATGAGTCGACATCGTGGTATGAACCGTCGTACAACTTAGCCTTCAAGTCAACCAATGGGAATCCAGCCAAAGGACCATTGTTCAATGAGTCCTTCAAACCAGCTTCAACTGAAGGGATGTATTCACGAGGAACCACACCACCAACGATGGCATCTTCGAACTCGAATCCGGCACCTTCTTCGTTTGGTGTGAATTCAATCCAAACGTCACCGTATTGTCCCTTACCACCTGATTGACGCTTGAAGTATCCACGTGCTTGAACAGTTTGCGTGAACGCTTCACGGTAAGCAACTTGTGGTGCTCCAACAGTAGCGTCAACGTTAAATTCACGCTTCAAACGGTCAACGATGATGTCCAAGTGCAACTCACCCATTCCTGAGATCAACGTATCACCAGTTTCTGGGTTCGTTTCAGCACGGAATGATGGGTCTTCTTCAGCCAACTTTTGCAAAGCAGTTGACATCTTGTCTTGGTCAGCCTTTGTCTTAGGTTCGATAGCCAATTGGATAACTGGCTCTGGGAATTCCATAGACTCCAAGATCAATGGACGATCAGCAGACGTCAATGAGTCACCAGTCGTAGTATCCTTCAATCCGATCAAGGCAGCAATGTCACCTGAGAATACTTCGTCGATTTCAGTACGGTTAGTTGCGTGCATTTGTAGCAAACGACCAACACGTTCACGCTTTCCCTTAGAAGTGTTCAAAACGTATGAACCTGATTCCAAAGTACCCGTGTAAACACGTACGAAAGTCAAACGTCCCACGAATGGGTCAGTCATAACCTTAAAGGCCAAAGCAGCGAATGGGTCTTCGTCGTTGGCAATCAAGTCAATTTCTTCTTCAGTATCTGGGTCGTTGGCGATGTATGGCTTAACGTCCAATGGTGATGGCAAGTAGTCAACAACCGCGTCAAGCATCATTTGCACACCCTTGTCCTTGTAGGCAGAACCTGCAAGAACTGGGTAGAACTTCAAAGCAATCGTTGCACGACGGATAGCCGCCTTCAATTCATCCTTTGAAATTTCTTCTCCGCCCAAGTACTTATCCATGATTTCATCGTCAACATCAGCGACGGCTTCAACCAATTCTTGGTACTTTTCTTCAGCTAATTCAGCGTAATCAGCAGGGATTTCGCGAGCTTCCCACTTTTCACCCAATTCATCAACTGGGTACAAAGCAGTCTTTTCAATCAAGTCGATGATGGCTTCAAAGTCATCTTCGGCACCGATTGGCCATTGAATAGCCTTTGCGTTAGCGTCCAAACGTGACTTCAATGAGTCAACTGACATTTGGAAGTCAGCCCCCATCTTGTCCATCTTGTTAACGAAGACGACACGAGGTACCTCGTACGTCTCGGCTTGACGCCAAACAGTTTCAGTTTGTGGCTCAACACCGGCAGCACCGTCAAGCACGGCTACGGCACCGTCAAGCACACGCAATGAACGCTCAACTTCGATAGTAAAGTCCACGTGACCTGGTGTGTCAATGATGTTAACACGGTATGGTTGCTTGTCGAATTGGTCGTGGAATCCACGCCAAACGGCAGTCGTTGCAGCAGATTGGATTGTGATTCCACGTTCCTTTTCTTGCTCCATAAAGTCCATTTGTGAAGCTCCGTCGTGAGTTTCACCGATCTTGTGGATCTTACCAGTGTAGTACAAAATACGCTCAGTCGTCGTTGTCTTACCAGCGTCGATGTGCGCCATGATACCAATGTTACGCGTACGTAGCAATGGGTATTCACGCTTGTTAGCCATGAGTATTTCTCCTTGAAATTCTATTACATCCAACTTAGTGTCAGTTGCGATGTTTTTATTATACCGTAAAATACACAAAAATGGCTACTGTCAAATAGACTGTAGCCATTAATTGGTTATTACCAACGGTAGTGTGCGAAGGCACGGTTGGCTTCAGCCATCTTGTGCGTGTCTTCACGCTTCTTAACAGATGCACCAGAGTTGTTGGCAGCATCCATAATTTCCTTAGCTAAACGTTCTTCCATAGTGTGCTCACCGCGGGCGCGTGAGTATTGCACCAACCAGCGCAATCCCAACGTCACACGACGTTCTGGACGAACTTCAACAGGAACTTGGTAGTTAGATCCACCGATACGGCGAGCCTTAACTTCCAATACAGGCATGATGTTGTTCAAAGCATCTTCGAACACAGCCAATGGTTCTTGACCAGTAGCTTCCTTGATACGATCAAAAGCATCGTACAAGATAGTTGAAGCAGTTCCGCGCTTTCCATCAAGCATCAAGCGGTTGATCAAACGTGAAACAAGCTTTGAGTTGTAAATTGGATCAGGCAGAACTTCAGCCTGCTTAGTGTAACCCTTACGTGGCATTTTATATGTCCTCCCTTAATTACTTCTTCTTAGGACGCTTTGCGCCGTACTTTGAACGTGATTGCATACGACCGTCAACACCGGCAGTATCCAAAGCACCACGGATGATGTGGTAACGAACTCCAGGCAAGTCCTTAACACGTCCACCACGGATCAAAACAACAGAGTGTTCTTGCAAGTTGTGGCCGATTCCTGGGATGTATGCCGTAACTTCGATCAAGTTTGAAAGACGCACACGGGCGTACTTACGCAAAGCTGAGTTAGGCTTCTTAGGAGTCATCGTTCCAACACGAGTTGCAACACCACGCTTTTGTGGTGAAGAAACGTTAGTTGTCTTCTTTAATTGTGAGTTATAACCGAAGTTCAAAGCTGGTGAGTTTGACTTCGTGCTCTTTGACTTACGAGGCTTACGAACCAATTGGTTAATTGTAGGCATGTCTAAGAGTCCCCTTTCGTTTTCTATATAGTGTGTAGTCCACATTTCCAGGCGTGTCATTTAATAACCGGACTGGAAAGTGGCTTTGATGGTACTTCTCGATCACGAGTTCAGCACGTCGCGTATTCGCAAACACCCTGCTCACTAAAAGCACAAATAATAATATAACATCTCTCATTAATAGTTGCAAGCTTTTTGTTTGAAATAAATGCCTATTTACCGGCATTTCATCAGCAAACAATTCCGGGCGTGTCATTTTTGGAAAAACAGCGGTATCACGCCTCTTTTTTAATATATCAAACCTTAGGAGCAACCGACCATGTTCTTAGAATTACTATTTGTTAACGTTTTAATTATCTTAAGCATTTCTGACTGGCGCTTTAAAACAATCAATAGCTTTTGGTTAATTGGACCTGCTTTTCTGGGATCGCTATCCAACCAAACAGCTTTAATTCCGATTTTTTCATGTTATTTAATCATGCTCATTCTAAATACTTGTACCAATCAGCGCTGGTTTGGCCACGGTGATTTAGATGTTTTAGCTACCGGTGCATGTTGTTTAACTATGCACCAGTGGTTACTTTGGTTAACCCTGAGCTGTCTCTGTCAACTTATTTTAAGTTTAAAATATCCGCACCAATGCTTACCGTTTGTCCCAAGTCTTTGTTGTGGGTTTATCATGCAATACGGTTTAATGTAAAAAAGACCAACCATCAGTAACAGCTACTGTCGTCAGTCTAATAAAGAACACACGTCATTAAAAATAGTCGGCTAAAATCGGCTTTTGATTTGGCAGATCACTGGCTAGTAGTTGCATAACATCTCGATTTTCAGTCTGTAACTCCCCAGTCAATAATAGGTTATCCAATGTTCGATAGCCCATCAACCACTGCGTAAACGCTTGAATACTCCCAGATATTGCTGGCGCTTGTGATTGTGTTATCCGCTGCAACCTACCTTGTTGTAATTCGAATCGTCCACCATTCCAAGGAGCACTCTCATCAGTAACATTAAAAACAATCGTATTTTCTAACTGTATGTTTAACGTTGCCACAAAATCCACTAAATTAATAATGCGCGCCTGCATGTAAGGAACAACTTCGACCTTAAATTGCGGTTCTGTCATTAGTTGAATAACTGGAACATCTTGGATTTGACTTACAGGTGACTCGTACAAGAATGATTCAAAAGCACCCGCGTGGCTGCCAATAAACCGAGTGGTCATCAACAACGCATTTGTAGTCAATGTGACCCATTCTCGAATTTTGAAGTTCATATTCTCAAATTCATAAGCCACATATCCTTGCGGCTCACCATATTCATCTAAATATAATGCATATTGTGTTTGTGGTGTTTTCATCGCAAAGTAATATTGCCACCACCACTTTTCACGTATAACAGCGCCATTTTTAAATTGTGGTGCTTGCGCATAAATATTTGCCATCAGTGGTTGGGCCGTCTTAAAATCAAGTCGTTGGATATCCCCAGCTGCTCGCTTGCCTTGTGGAAAATTGTCAGCTTGCCAGCTAATTTTCAAATGATCAAACACGTGTGCATACCCAAATCGGCCATAAAAGCCATACGAAAAAGGTGCCAAATAGCTTAAGACATCTCCACGATCATACGCATTTTGCAATGTTTCCATCATAATCCGCGATGCTGCCCCATTGCCACGAAACTCAGGGTAACTACCAACATTACCAATACCATTTGCCGGTACCTGTTGATTAGACCATGTTATCTGAAATGGAATTTGCGTTATTTGACTCGTAAGTTGATTACCTTCAAATTCGCCAAAGCTATCTGTTTGATCATAAAAATAAGCTAACGCCGCTTTCCCGCCCCGCGGTTCTTTGTGAAAAGCATATCGATATAAATCATACACTTCTTCAAAATGTTCTGTCTCTAATCTTACTGGTTGTCCCATGATGATCCCCCAATCAGTCATTTGCTGATATCATACCATATTCTGTTTCGGACAGTAAAAAAGCACCTTTATCAGGTGCTTTAAATCAAATTAATTTGTTAATGTTTGACGATTTGCCTTAGGTGCATCATATTGCCCCGTATAATTTAATTTAATCGTGCCCTTTTCAATTTTAGATTGCGCAACCTTAACCGCCTTTTGTTCATCACCTGGCATGTTCTTCATCACGACGCCAACACCGCCATCCTTAACACCATACCATACGGTTTTCCCACCTTGGAATTTATCATGCATGGCATCATCGGCCGCACGCTTTAGTCCATTCCCAACTTGGGTTAGTGATGATGTTAACGTAAAGTTATCCGTTTCACCGTCAGCAGTCTTATATACACCCTGTTGCGTTTGGTCGATATCAACCCCAATCATCCAAACTTTATCTTGGGCTAATTGATCGGCTGATAATTCTTGATCATGGCTCTTAACAGCTGTAAATGCACCATTACCGACAGCCCCAGCGACGTGGAAAATGACTTTAATATTCTTTGCCATCATTGTATTAGCAATTAAAGCCCCTTTTGCAGTATCTGAAAATGAAGCTGCGTAAACACTAGTTACCTTTAGATTAGCATCAACAGCTGCCACTCCTTGCCGGAAACCATACTCAAACCGCCCGACAACAGGACCATATTGACCACCAATAAATCCAACCGTATCTGTATTTTGTGCCTTTGCTTGCATCGCGGCTGCTACACCGGCTAAATAAGAAGACTGTTCAGAATTAAACATTAAAGATGTCACGTTCTTTAACTTTGGATCAGCTTGTGCATCTACCAACGCATACTTAGTGTCTTTATGTTGCTTTGCAGCCTTTTCGACGGGACCTTGCAAATTAAACCCAATGCCACCAATCATTGAAAACCCAGCTGCTTGCGCTTGTTGTAAATTCGTATCAAAATCTGCTTGCGTCTTAGAAAGGAAGTAGTCATAGCCACCCTTACCCTTTTGCAAATTGTGTGACTTCCCCCAGTCCATCACACCTTTCCAAGATATCTCTGTAAATGAGTGATCAGAAATATTACCACCCTCATCTGATACCATAGCAAGTGAGAAATTATTACCACTGTCAGCTTTATGCGTGGTTGATAATGCGTATCCCCCACCAAGCAAGACAACTAGTATAGCGCCACCAATGACAATTTTTTTAGAAACCATTGTTCTAACGACCTACTTCCTTCTATTAGGTTACAGTTAGTTAACCCAACTGCCCTTATCCGCCGTAATCGACTTTTTATATTTTGGTATTTTTTAATACCGCTGATAACTATACCAAAATAGCGATGGCATTGTAAGCCCTTTCTAAAAATAGCGTGACATTAACGGCAAACAAAAAACACGCAATGAACTTAATGTTCATCACGTGTTTTACTAAGCATTAAACCAATGCCAACAAATCTGCCTTCTTTGCAGAAGCAGCAAATTCGATACCGTTAGCTGACAAGTATTCCTTGATTTCAGCAACAGTGTTCTTTTCAGATGGCTTTACTGATGAAGTCTTAGCTGCCTTAGGAGCAGCGACGTTGATCGTAATAGCCTTTTCTGAAGTAGCAGCAGATGCTACACGAACGATTTGACCGTTTTCAGCCAAAGCCTTCTTTGCAGCTTCAGCCAAAGCTGAGAAAGCTTCGAAGTCTGAAATTGCCAAGTCTGCCAACATCTTACGGTTCAAAGTTGAACCCAACAATGACAAACCGTTCATGAAACGTGAGTATGACAAACCGTTCATACGTGCTGCAGCGTTAATACGTGCAATCCACAACTTACGGAAGTTGCGCTTTGTGTTCTTACGGTCACGGAATGCATAGAACCATGACTTCCAAACTTGTTGCTTAGCAACCTTGTAGTTGATGTGACGTTGACCACGGTAACCCTTGGCCAACTTGATCATCTTCTTGCGACGTGCACGCGTAACAGTACCACCCTTAACTCGCATGGGTATTTCCTCCAGTAATTTCTATAATATTATTCAGAACCAAGTAATTTAAAGTTGTCTTTAAATTAACGGCTCAACATGTGAACGTAAGTCTTCAAAGTCGTGTGGTTCATCATTGAAGTACCACGCAATTGACGGCGTTGCTTCTTAGTCTTACCGTGGAAACGGTGTGACGTAAAGGCGTTACCTGACTTCAAACCACCATTAGCAGTCTTCTTGAAACGCTTTGCTGAAGCGCGGTGTGTCTTAAACTTAGGCATTGATATGTCCTCCAAACTGGTTTAATTACTTAGTTTCCTTGGGTGCAAGCACCATAAACATGCTGCGCCCTTCCATCTTTGCTCTAGATTCAACCTTTGCAATCTCCTCTAGATCAGTAGCAAATCGGTCCATCACTTCACGTCCGATTTCCTTGTGCGTGATAGCACGACCACGGAAACGAATTGAAACCTTAACTTTGTTACCCTTATCCAAAAACTTAGTAGCATTCTTCATCTTGGTATTAAAGTCATTGTCATCAATTGTAGGACTCAAGCGAACTTCCTTGATGCTGACGATTTTTTGGTTCTTACGTTGTTCGCGTTGCTTCTTTTGACTATCGAAACGGAATTTTCCGTAATCCATAATCTTCGCAACCGGTGGCTTGGCATTAGCTTGAACCAATACCAAATCCAATTCTTGCTCATCTGCGATACGTTGTGCATCAGCCTTAGGCATGACACCTTGGTCACCGTCATCAGTGATCAAACGTACTTCGCGAGCGCGAATGCGATCATTAATCAAATCTTGTTGTTGTTGTGGTTGTGATTGGCGCGCGTTTGCTATGGTCCTTACCTCCGAAAAAACTTGAAATAAAGTAAAAGCGGGCTATCGCACAATACGATAACCCGCCATTCATCATCAAATACATAATGAGTGATTTACCCGATGAGTATTCTCGTCAAGGTGAACAGCGGGTTCGCCGTTACTTTATTTCTCTAACATCTAAATAGTATAAAGGTTTACTCTCCAAGAGTCAACACTTTATTTAAAATCCCATTAATAAATTTACGAGATTGATCATCTGTAAAATCGTGAGCTAATTGTAATGCTTCATTCAACGCAATTTTCGCTGGTGTGTCCATGTACTTTGTTTCGTACATAGCAACACGCATCAAAACAACGTCAGCTAAGTTCAAACGATCAAATGTCCAGCCAGTGGCCAAGTGCTCAGAAATGATTAAATCTAATTCGTCCGCATGATCAACCACGCCGTTAACCAAGACTAACAAATCAGCTGGTAATTCATCTTCCCAAGCAATTTCTGGATCACCATCTAAAACTTGTTGCACAACTGCTTCAACGTCCGCCTCAGGATTCATAGCCAATCCAAATACTGATTGGAATGCGGCTTGACGGATTTGGTGTCGGTTTAATGTGGTCATTATGCTTGCGTTCCTTCCGTTTGATCATCATCACCAAATAAATTATTTGGATCCACTGTCAACGTTGGCTTCGTTGAAACCACACCTTGTACGTGCACATTTACAATCGCAACCTGCAATTCTGTCATTGCTGCAATCTGTGAGGCTACACGCTCTTGAATGGCGTGCGCAACTTTTGGCACACTAACACCGTAATTCAAGTAAACGTAAACATTCACTTCAATACCAGCTTCGCTTTGCTTCAGGTCAACCCCCTTACCGTGAACGGCCCGGCCCAACGCTTCTTGCGCACGCTCAGACAATGAGCCACGCAAGCGTGCAACGCCTTCAACTTCTTGCGCGGCTAAGCCCGCAATAATTTCAAGCACACGAGTATTAACGCGCGTCTCTCCCGAAACGTCACTTTGGTGCGCTAATGCAATGGTTTCTTCTGCCATGGAACTATCCTCCTTCAAAATGAAAGCGCCGGCCGGCTGCCGGTCGGCGCTTTCAACAGTATGTTTATTATACCTTATTTTATTAATTAAAACTAGGCACGTGACGTGTATGTTCCACCGTTATCAGTGTTAACGATCAACTTGTCACCTTCGTTGATGAAGTCAGGAACCGTAATAACCAAACCAGTTTCCATCGTTGCAGGCTTACCACCACCGTTAGCAGTAGCACCCTTAATACCTGGTTGCGTTTCCGTAACTGTCAATTCAACAGTCTTTGGCAATTCAACATCCAAGATTTCACCTTGGTAAGTTGTGATCTTAACAAGCATGTTTTCCAACATGAACTTCAATGAATCAGCAATCTTATCTGCAGGAATTGCAATTTGTTCGTAAGATTCAGTGTCCATGAATACGTGTTGGTCACCTTCAGCGTACAAGTATTGCATTTCCGTCGTTTCGATGTTTGCTGTTTCAAACTTGTCACCAGGACGGAACGTTACTTCGTTAACCGCACCTGAACGCAAGTTCTTCAACTTTGAACGCACAAAAGCTGCACCCTTACCAGGCTTAACGTGTTGGAACTCCAACACACGCCAGATTGATTGGTTGTACTCAATAGTCAAACCAGTCTTCAAGTCATTCATACCAATAGTTGCCATGATTGAATTCTCCTAGATTTATGTCTTTCTGGAATATATTAGCAGAAATTATGCCGAAAAACTAGTGTTAACTTACTTTTCGCGCAATAACTCGCAATTTATCATCCTTATTGTTATTGTACACTTTCTTGCAAACAAAAAGAACCATCCCGACATAGGCAAAGATGATTCTATTCATATAGAAAATATTTAATTACAAACGCGCTTGCAATTCAGCTGTCAAATCTTCAAAGCCAGGCTTACCCAACAACCCAAACATGTTGCGCTTGTATGCTTCAACACCTGGTTGGTTGAATGGGTTAATCCCAT
>Ga0157368_1000012_pt1 | contig 71435 bp, 107 predicted proteins | sample AttbisABBM3_FD_113146 | JGI IMG/M metagenome (GOLD analysis project Ga0157368, IMG submission 113146) | Fungus gardens microbial communities from leaf cutter ant in Botucatu, State of São Paulo, Brazil - Atta bisphaerica ABBM3 | ecosystem: Host-associated > Fungi > Mycelium > Unclassified ... | reverse complement strand
TGCCTCGTGTGAACCGTGTGCTTTATTTATTCTATATTTGCAATAACATTGCTACTTTTCTCCCGTTCACAATCGTGCTCCATTTTCCTTCCACCAACCGCAGCCCTATTGTAGGAAACGCGCGGATAACCCGTATAGAGGAGATCCGCATTTTGTACAATAGCCTGTCTACCGAAGACACCGTTTAGATAGTGTTATGAGCGGTAGTCAAGAAGACGATTCTTTGTGAGTTGTGCTTATGATTGTGTCACTCTGATGTTCAAAAATATCCTTGCCCAGGCTTCAGAGGTTTGACGGCGTCAGAGGTGCCACTACTTCATCCTTTTTGCGACCTTTGGCTGATTCCCTCCGCAGATGAAATTGTGAGACTTGTATCTAGCGAGGCAGAACTTCAAGCAAAAATCAAGCTGCTGGAAGTTGATTTACAAGTTTACAAACGAGTTTTCAGTGATACAAATGCAGAGAAGAAGCACCTCGAAGAAGAGAACCAACAACTCAAAAAATCTGAGAAGCAAAAAGGAAACGTGGAAAAGCATGCGTCGGTGCGAAAACAATTATCATAGCATCCCGTCCACCTCAATCCCTGGTAGGCTTCTAGAGTTACAGTCTTGCTAGACGGAGATGGAGTCATATTTGTCCCTGAATTGATCGCGCTCGGTCAAAATGGCGGCCATAGGGCTGCGAGCAAATTGTCGGAATCGATAAAAGATTATATTGGCTCCCTCAATGAGAATGAATTTCAACTTTCTGTATACATATTTTTCAACAAGCGAGGCTTGCTTGAAGTGTTCCACCGTTGCAGCTATCATTCGGCCAAGACTCGTCTCGAGGATTTCGTTGTGGGATTCAATCAAGCTTCCGAAAGATTCATTATGGTTGACGTCGGCAACGGAAAGGAAGCAGCGGATTCCAAGATTAAGGGTAACTATCTCCATGATTGGGAATGTTTACACTGATTGAGCGGTTATTAGCTTTCTTGGAGGACGAGATTCGCCTCCCCCAGACATACAAAATATTGTTTGGAGGTAGCTCGGTTCTTTGCCTTTCCTGAACTTGGGTACCCTTGACGTTCATTCACTGTTGATAGGCTGTCACGACAATGGCTATGTGTCCACTATTCGTTCACACATAACGTCTGGATACAAACACAAATTAATCCTATTACAAAGCTACATAGAACACGCGGCAGGCTTCGATGAACTGGAACTACCAATTCTTGCTATTCCAGGTCTCTTCATAACTCAGAAGTTGGTTTCCATCCCAAGCCAAGATCCACCGACCGTTTCTGGAAGTCCACCTCCTCCGCTCTCCGATGCTCCGATGCAAGATATCGTATCACCCGGCATACGGGGGATCATTGCCCAGACCACTGAACTCGAGGGACAAGTTCCTGCTTCAGTCCCTATTCCATGTTATTCTCCTGTGATCTATCCCAATTCTCTTTACCGAGCAGAGCAATTTGTTCCAGTGTTCGGCTTAGAGACCGCCAGCAATCATAGCAATAACATGGAGAGTCACGGTTACTACAGCACAGGCGTTCTGCGTCACGTGGATCCCAATCTGGTACGCACTGTGTAGTGTTATTCAGTTCGCAATCTCAGCTTTAGTTAACGCCGATACTTGGACCTCAGCCGCTCTCTAAACGTGAGTCTGGGGTGTTTCCATGCACTCTAATCTAATTTTCGCTGCGATCGTAGAGAAGCCTCCTCCTTGTACCCTGCATTACCTTTCGAACAATTGTAAGTATGGTACCCAATGCAGATACGGCCATGATTATGTTCTCGAGCCCAAACACTATGCTGAGATCAAAGCTACTGCAAAGAGAATGCCCTGCCCAGCGGTCAATAAGAGTAGGGGTCACTTTTCGACTGGTCAATGGAGGGTTAATACCTGCCACAGACCAGAATTGTACGTGGGGTGACATTTGTTGTTACGGGCACGCTTGTCCCTCAGGCGCAAAGTGTTACTTCCTCAAGAAAGGTAGATGCAAGTTCGTTGGAGGTATGTTATACTCGCCACCTTCAGGGGGCACTTCCTCACAATTGAACTGGAAATTCTTAGCCAATATGCACAATGTAAAGCTGGACATGGTGATTTAATCGAGTGGACCAGACTTTCCCGGAATGATGTGATTGGTTTGCTGCTTTTTGCTGCGGAGTTTCAATACATGACGCATGATATCAAAAGTTCCTTCGGTGTAACACATTTGAATATATCGTATCCAACGTTATCGAATTTTACAATATCCCACGTACAGCCAGCCGCTAGAACTTCTTTGACGGGCACCAAATACAAGCTAATGGCGGCTTTTCTCTGCGTGTGATTATCGAAGCGAGTATGGCATCATCACCTTCTGATTTCCGTTTCCGAACTATGCCTTCTTCGCCTGACAGGAGAAGTCAATAAAGACCCCAGGAAGGTTTGTTTACATGTTAACTTACTCGAGCGGTACATAAGAAGTTGGTTTCAAAGGCAGCACCGATTAACCCTTACACTTACACCCCACATTCCTAAACTGTGCATCTACCAGACCATGGCCACCCAGCCTCTCGGCGAGGCAAACCAGCGAACATGGTAAGTGGCCTTATCTTCCAGACTTGGTTTCTTGATACTGAACACCGCCTCCTGAAGGGACGAGACTTTGACCAAGCTTCTCAGTAAGCGACAAATTTCTCCTCGCCTTACCACCCGTCCTCAGTGACACCAGATTTGTCCAGCGTAACTCTCCAGAAAAATGCCGAATTGGAAAACAGGGTCGCTGAGCTGGAGGTTGAGTTACTTGTCTGGAAGCAAGCTCACTCTGTTGCGCTTGAGGCCTCTGAGAGGGATACCAAGGCACATAATGTGCAACTTGCCGCTCTCAATCGCCAGATTTCTAATATGGATAACTTTAAAACGGCGAGTGAATCTAGCAGTCCGTCAAAGGAGCTTCCTAAACTCAGATATAGAACTACAATCCGCTTATACTCTGTGCAATCAACGGTGATGAGTTCTTGTTTAAGAAAGAGCTCATTGTTCAGGGTTATCAGGGCGGTAGATTGGCCGCCCAAATTATTACTCAGACCATCGCTGAATATCTGGCAAATGAGGACATCCACGTATTCGGGCGTCTCTCATTCTGGATTAACATCTACTTCAACAAAACCGCACTCAAGGAATTTTTCCTCGAAGCTCATTACTGTACACCAGATCAATTTGATGATTTTATTGCTGTGCGTATTCTAATCTCAACTTTCTTCGGTATCTATAATTATGTTGGCATATGACAGGGTTTTACACACGCTTCCCCCAGATTCCTTGCTATCGATGGTTGTAATAGCAAGGATGCCATAGAGGCTAAAATTCGAGGTGGATGCGTTCTGTATGCTGATTTGGCCATACCAGCATTGACATAGAGGGTTCTTGGTCTAGAATACTTGCAAGTTTATGCTTGCTTCCCGCAAACCTTGCGAATCTTCTTTGGAGGTTTGTATTTAGGTTGATTTAGCCCAACTGTTTCTAATTGTCGGGCAGGATACGATCCCACTGCATATATGGGGACGTTTAGTGTTCTCGAAAAAGAGCAAGTTATTGGAAAAGTAGTTCTTTTGACAGCATCCGAAAATGGAGAACGGGAAACCCCGCTCCATTCATTGCCACAGTTCAAGTTGGACGCAGTCTTCACATCAGATAAGCTTCCACGAGTAGCTCGTAAACTTATACCGCTCATTGTTGGCACCTCAAATAACGTAACGTCAAACGGAGGACTGATTAGCCCCCAGTCCCCCACTCGCTCCATTGGGCGCCTTATTGATCCTTGCCTGGTACGTTCTTTCCTTTGCGATTGGTCCCGACTCAACGGTACATTGTCAACACTCCAGCCTTTGCATAAACGTAAGTAAGGATCATTCCGTTGGGAATACCTGCATCTAATCACGCTTCAGAAAATCCTCCTCCTTGTAATGAACATTATCTCATGACCTGTTCAAAAGGGGTGCGGAATATTTTTAGCTCAGCTTATGGTGTAAATCAAATAATGCTTCAGGCTGCATTATGCAAATATGCCCATGACTATGTCTTGACACCGGAACAGTTGCACTCCTTGGCTGTCAATGCAAAAAAGGCGCCCTGCAATTGGCTCAAAAATGGTATGTTGACTTTTCTGATCCTCCAGATGATCCTCTTTTCTGATGTGTTGAAGGAATGCCTTGTCCTTTCGGTGACAAGTGTTGTTGGGGACATATCTGCCCCAACGGTGCCAAGTGTTATCATCTCAGCAAAGGCAAATGCTGGTTCAAGGGAGGTACGTTGGAGCTGAATATAATTGACATGTTACTCGCCGACACAATTATAACAGAGAGCATGCATCCCATTCTTGGCGCATCTTCTCCTGCTGAATCGTCTTAAAATTGGTAAATTCTAATCCGATATGAATTGTGTGCATATGTGCATCGGTAATATTTGATGTTGATACTCGTGTTTAAATTGTGTAAAACGGTTAAGATAGGTCAATGGGGAGGAATAAGGAATAGCTTGACAGGGAACTGGTTAGTCAATTATAGCGACGTGGTGGTCTTGGATTTGTACCTGGATTGTGTATTACCATTTATTCAATCGTGTACTTGCTTTCAGTTTGTTTTTATGGCAAGCTTATTGTATGACAACAATGGTATTGCAATCGGCAAACTGCGGTAGTACTCGTGTGAAATCGATACTAAGTGATGGAGAGGTTCCTGTGCAACGTCTGCGCAACGTCTACTCACATCTTTACCTCCTATAATCCTGGCAATGTCTGCTGTATGTCTAGTTTCTCTATCAATTTTGAATATTAACTGACCTGGGTAGCAGAACGAAGAGACCGACGCTGACTTTAAACCCACGACCACTCCCGGTACGACATCTCATCACCATCAGGTCTCCTTCACTCTGATCGTGGTCATCTGTTCTTAGGCTACAATCCTGGCGGATCTAAGTCACCCGAAGAGCTTGCTAAACTTGATGCTGAAGACGAGAGCTTGGCTCGTTGGAAGGCCTCTCTTGGCATTGTTCCTGGAGCTGGCTCATCGGAGAGTGGCCCCAAGGTGATGAAGTCCTTTGCATACACGCTAAATCACTGCCTGATACAACTCTTAGTTGACTCTGTTGACACTTGAGCTTGTCTCTTCGACTCTACCACGGGGAAAGAGGATATCATTCGACCTTGCAGATCTACGTCAGATCGAGACTGGCACCAAGAAGAACCCAGTTATTATCAAAGAAGGTGTTGAATATAAGTAGGAATTCTGATGGTATTAATGGTTACTGTTTCTGATGGTCATTTAGTGTCCGGATAACATTCAAGGTGAATCGCTCTATTATTTCAGTAAGTATATCTGCCGTAGGTATCAGTGATAGAGCCACTCACCGGTTTTCAGGGTCTTAGATACATCCAGGTTGTCAGATCCTTGGGTGTCAAAGGTGGCGCCTATTTTCAGTAGCACAAAAACGTAACCTCACAACCATCTTAGCCGAAAGGTCGGAGAAAATGATAGGCTCGTATGGTCCTCATCCTAGAGGCGAACCACATGTGAAGACCTTTGAAGCCGAGGAGTCTCCTTCGGGAATAATAGCTCGCAAAGTAACTTACACCGTACAAAGCCGTATTGTCGACGACGACAACGAGGTCTATGCAGGTGGGTCCATGCGGTTTCGGTACGAACTTGACTGACGGAAAGAGACAGATTGGAACTGGACCTTCAAGCTTGCCAAGGAGTGGGAGTGAAAGAGTTCTTTGATCCCAATGGGTCCCGTCTCTTTTTCCTTCCTCGGTATTATGTACTTGGAACAGTAACCTAAAAATAAAAAAGAGTCCTATATTGTGTATTGCAAATTTCTGACTAATCACCGTTCACCTTTTCCGAAAGAGGCTCCTCTAGACCCTCGGAAAACTGTCAGCTGTTTATACCAGTTTTGCGGGGTCAACGAGGCACTATATTCGTCTCAGGGAGTTGGAGATGGGATACAGTGCAAGCACTGCGGTTTTTTATTAAAATAAAGGTAGCCCCAGTATTCTGAACATTTGCATCACGACATTGCTACAGGAATATATCCTCTAAGAACAAAATCCGTATGACCGAGATTGGCGCGCCAGTGAAACCTGTGCCATCAGAACACCATCAGAAACACAGAAATTACATGCTGAAACGTTATTTATACTTGTTTCCAATGTTCCCTATGCGTCTGGCGCACCATCGAATAGCCTTTAGCGCATATTGCGGCATGAGAAATAGCTTCCATGTATCTTTGCGCGACTGGAGACCCTCGGGTGGATTCGAAGCGAAACGATGGGCATCAACATCCACAACAACTGGTTCAACCTCTAGGACTCCGGTTACCTGGATTGACCGTTTTCCAGCGAAATGGAGGCCGTATCTTTCCCTGGCACGAGCCGATAAACCGATTGGAACTCTCCTCCTCTTCTATCCCTGCAGTAGGTAGTCCTCTTTAATTGACCAACGAGCTCATTTGTTTATCTTGGCAGCCTGGTCGATTTTAATGGCATCTTACGCTATCGAAGCCCCTGTAACTATCCCACTTACCTACATTGGTTTGTTCGGACTAGGAGCCCTCATTATGCGAGGGGCAGGGTGCACGATCAACGATATGTGGGATAAAAACTTGGATAAATCTGTAGGCATGTGAGCTCTTACCGATGAAACCACTGAACCCTTGCTCAAAGATAGCTAGACAGAACAAAGGACCGACCACTTGCTCGAGGAGACATAACTCATAAACAAGCTCTTGCCTTTCTTGGAGCACAATTATGTTCTGGACTTGTTGTTCTCCTCCAGTTGAATTGGTACAGGTGAGCTTTCCACCAATAAAGTACTTGTAAAAGTTCTATCATCTAGAACTTCTTTGCTTGAAGAGGCATTAATATTCGTTTGTATCCTACAGTATCTTTCTAGGCGCATCGTCATTGTCGTTGGTTACAATTTATCCTTTGATGAAACGAATCACTGATTGGCCCCAAGGCGTCCTTGGTCAGTATAATTGCTTTGACCTCGTGACAATCGACTAAATTATGGCACATCACATCTAGGTCTGACGTTCAACTGGGGCGTACTACTTGGTTGGTCGGCCGTAGCTGGTACTGTCCAATGGGCAGTTGCTCTTCCATTGTACGCAGGAGGTGTATGTTGGACTCTCGTATACGATAGTATATACGCCCATCAAGTGAGTGCCGCATGCATACTCATTGTAGAGTATACTTTCCATAGTCAACCCATTGACTGGACGAATGATTACAGGATAAGAAGGACGACGTCAAAGCTGGAGTCAGATCAACAGCACTACTTTTTGGCGAGAACTCACACACGATTATGAGTGGTCTTGCCATCTCAAATATTTCTCTCATTTCCCTTGCTGGGTACCTAAACTCTCAAACCTTCCCCTTCTACTGTGGGGTGGGTCTTGCCGCGATACAATTAGCGCGAGTTCTTCGCAGAACGGATTTAGATGATCGCCTGAGTTGCTGGAAGGGTTTTGTTGATTGTGGCTGGAGTGGTTTTTGGATTTGTGTGGGAACCCTGGCCGACTATATCTGGTTGATACTCTAGTTTGATCATTTAATACCAACAATGACATTTAGAAAACAATATTTAGACAATATTTCCGCTACAGAAGAGCAGTCTCGAACCATGCAGATTGAAGTTGATAAATATTTGTGCAATGATATCCGAAAATGTGAAAAGGAGAACGAAAGGGAAGAAAATCAATTGAAAGATCGATCTCATGCTGCAGCCCTGTATGTTACTCCTCTATATCGTCTGGACTTGAGCCATCCCTTGAAGCTAACCACAACAAAGGTCCAACAGAAACCCAAGCAGGTGATAGCAACGGCGACATTCAAGAACATCATCACATCTAGAAATGTGGTCAAATCAGATTTCCTGCGCAGGCGGAAGACACGTACCATCTCGACCACGACGCATTGCAGCAAGAGTAACTTCCTCAGTGGAGAACATAAAGGTCAGCCCACCGCATGCTAAGAAAAAGCTACTAAGAGCTTCTGTAGGAGGCCGAGACGGAAGGACCGAGCGAGGAGGACTCAACCAAAGGAAGAAGTAGGTGAGACAGCGTAAGACAGAAAACCCAAGTAAAAGATTTCCCCATAGAGCGTGAATCTGTACCTGTATAGATGAAACGTTGAGAGCCGAAAATATTTATTTCTTCAGGGCGGACGCACTTGGAATAAGTAAGTCTGGAAATGTGCTGCCATGGCCGCACCCGTCACTCCAATCACGAGAGCGGGGAATAGATTGAAGCTACCGCCATAGCTAGGGGGTTCAATAATAGTGTCTTGATGGGTATTCGATGTAGTTGCAACAGGATTGAAGATAGACGCCGCCAGCCATTTCCTCACTCGCTTGGATTCAATACCCATACCAACCAGGCCAGCAAACCAGAACATCACCTAAAACATGGATAAAGAATCCATACATCTTTCAGATATCAAACGACACCTACTGCAATGCTGATATGTTGAATTTGCTTTGTTGTGTAGGGGTCACCTGGATGTGCGCCAAAACGTTCCATCCACGTATTCGTGATGCCATACAAGAAAATGACAAATGATTCCACGAATTCAGCAGATACAGGATCACAGTTTAGTGCCTGGTTCCAAGCCCAACCAAACTCTGCAAAGGAACCCAAGAAACGAGCAAATGACAATAGCCCATAACACCAGAATATCCCGCCCTCTTGAGCAAGATTCAGTATGAAAAGAATTAATACCAAACAATGGACGAACTGATCAAATGAGCCAAACAGCCATTTATATAATTTTCACGACAGCCACCTGTGCGGGAACGTGATAAGAAAATAAGCAATACGAGGAGTTCCAGCTACGAACCAGTGTAGATGACAATCCCTGTTAGCAGCTGTGCAAACCCAGCAAATACGAGGAAACGCTCAAGAGTAGCAAAAACAGCATTTCCCACTCGATGAACGAGGTTTTTGGGTTGGCTGTGTTGTTTCTGCTGGGCAGCTAGAGTGGTATCTGAATGTGTCGGAGATCGAGGACCAAAGACTGTGCCGTCTGAAGCAAGCGAGAAACTTCGATGGTGGTTGCGAACATCGTTAGCCCATTGTGCTGTTTTATGGAAAACCCCATCATCAGAAGACTGCCGAGAAATTTGTGGCAACTCTAAGTCTTCTGGCTCTTCCATAATCAGGCCTGTATACTCGGAACCAGTTCCCACGTGATTGACATCTTTATTTAAGATGACACGATTCCAAAATAGCTTGAAAGTTCTTGGTTCATCACTTCGGATAAACAAGATGAATCGACGGATGGCAGCAAGAATGTCAACTGCTGACAATAGCACAGCTAGAACCAGAACAAGATACCCGTGCCGGCCATGCATTGAACCTGCTCAATAAGAGGGTCAAACAGCTGTCAAGGACCAATAAGAAAACAGACCTTTATACCTAGAATGGGGGACAATGTCAGTGTACTGAATTGATGACTGCCGAGTTTCAGGAAACGTACATGTTCGGTGTAAGCTTGGTGTAAAGTCCACTGGAAGCGCACCCGATAATAGAAAGGCCATAAAATGACACAATAGCTAGACTTTGACCTGCGTGCTTAACGGAACGAAGAATGATACCTGGTGTAACGCTCAGCCGGGTTCTTGAGTAAACACAACAGATGCAAACTCACCCATAGGAAGGGCGATGAAGAAGGCAAGGCTCATGAACAGAGCATGAGATATTATCAATCCAGGGTATCTTTTGTCAGTGCTTTGTGACCCTTCCCAATCGATTGTATAATATGACGGTGGAGTGGGTGCATGCCACAGGAGAACCTCGGTTTCGTTCAGTTCGAGGAGGGGTTGGGCGTGAGAGCTATGATGGTGTCCCCCGCCACGGATGAAAAGATCAGAGTGGATGTCGCCCTTGGCCTGTATCTCCTGCGAGAAAACCGGGGACTGTTGAAAAGAGAAGACAGTAAGGAGGAGAAAGCAAGGAATAAGGGGGCGCAGGACCATCTGGGCAAGGGGCCAGGTAAAGGGGAGCAGAATGGGCGAAATGGGAAGGGTAGGGATTATTATACTGGGGATTAGAAAAAAATAGATGTCATCTCGGAACAAACGCAATGGAAGGTTGACTCAGACTGCCTGACAAAGCAGAGTAAGTTTTCTGCAAATTCTCTCCCACCGAAGCGCGCCAAACCGGTTCCTTGGTTCTGTCAGGGTCGTTCTGGTCTCCGGCTTCTCTCGTATAGTCCCGCTCCGCCTCATATCCACCCAACACGGGCATAACACAGGCATCCGTTATTCTTGTCCATCCGCTGGGCGAAAATAGCTTTTTCTCGGTAAACAGTATGTGAGCCGATGACTCCGTGTCGCAGATCCGTTGCCAGATCGATCAAAATCCAAACCACGTGACCTGCATTATAGAACAGAGTTCCCAGAATGTTCTGTCACCTTCATCCACCTACAGTCGGAGGGGAGGTTCTGTGGTGGTGTTCGTTGGTCCTGCCGACATTGATGAAAGGAATACGCAGTTCCCTATTGTCAAAGGGAAAGATTGTTAGGGTATAACTACCATATGTCAGGGAGTTCTAGAACTGGAGAACTCAGCTGAGGACACGGCACTGTTTAAACTGGATCGTTTGAACATCATTGATTTCCAAGTCCAAACTGGAAAATCCCGACTGCACCACATCAGGATGAGGGTGAGAGCTGTGCCTATCGAGTTTCGATGCAGTGTAGCTCTGAGGTTTCATAACATCCAAGCTTTGAGCCATACCTTCGGCCCAGCTCAGAAGTCAATTATCGTCAAGTTACATGTGTAACATTCCCATGTCATCGACTTGGCACAAAATAGGAAGTCATGCCATATCAAAAACGGTTTTATTGATGATTAGACACTCCATCGATTGGACACTCCATCCTCACCATGCCGAGACTGCGCATCAAGCAACTTTTATGGGGTCCGACTCCTACAACAGAGCAAGAAGCTAAGCTTTTACTAAAGATTGACTGGTTTATTCTGTCATACTGTTGCTCGATGGTAAGCATCTCGGTTTGTTTGGGGACTCGCCAGCTCAAAGGAATACAGTATTTCACAAACTGTTGGTAACAGATATTCGATTCGCAAGGACAAAGTGCTGAGCTGGAACTCTCCCAAGACTTGGACAGATCCAATGTCAATAATGCTTATGTGTCTGGGATGAAGGAAGAATTGAATATGTTGGGAACAGAGTTGAACGTACGTTCTTCGTTGAATCTCATTCAGGGATGCCGTCGTAACAACAAAAATCAAAATCTCTTTGTCAGTAGAGAATAACCACGATATTCACATGTGGCTATATTGTCGGAATGATTCCTAGTATGCTCCAGTTGTCGCCTGCTAAGACTGTTCGCTCTAAACTATGGCTACGAAGACAACGTTATGCTACAGATTGTGTCCCCCCGGATATGGTTACCACTAATGCAGATCATTTGGGGCGTTCTTACTTTCTGGTGAGCCATGGTTTAGATGGTCTGCCCCCCAATTTATTGATCTTGGAAGCACGAGCGCAGTCCACCGCATAGAACAGGCAGGCCTGAGAGTCAAAGTTTCGCTTGCCGATCACTGATTGCCATGAGTCTCAGGTATATGCCATACGGTTCTTTCAAGGGATAGCTGAATCTTCCACATTTGTTGGAACGCATTATATCCTCGGATCGTGAGTTACTACCTTCACCTTAGTCATACATGATCTGATCAACGTCATCTCACAGGTGGTACAAGTCTACAGAGCTCGGGAAACGTTCGGGGATTTTCACAAGCTCGGGATTTGTAGGAACGCTGTAAGCTCTGTCATCACCGATACTCACCATCGAAAATTCTATTGGATGAAACAGGTTTTCTGGTATCTTGCAAGCCGCAATATACAAGTCAGTCTTGGTCCTCAGAGCATGGGCATGGGCTTGAGCTAATCTACATGTTGTCTTCAGACACCTCAATGGGAGATCTGGACTTACAGGCTGGCGCTGGCTGTATGTGGCGCATGTAAGACGTTCTGAAGTCGACATCTTACTCACTCACTCTATTTTAGCTTCGTAATAGACGGAGTTATCACCTTACCAATAGCTATCTACGGTTATTTCATCTTCCCTGACACTCCTCGGACAACAGAAGCGTTTTACTTGACGAAGGAGGTAAATGACAACCCGCGTCACTTTTCCGTCCACATGCCTTGACCATGACTATTAGGAAAAAATATTGGCCCGTGCTAGGCTTCAAGGGGAAGTACAGGTTGATCGGCCTCCTCTGTCCTGGAACCTGATCCGACGGGTTTTAAGCCGATGGAGGTGGTACGCCTGCAGTCTATTGGTGAGTCATGGGCCTACTATTCACCAACAAATAGTTTGTAATCTTCTCTCTTGAGTTTGCAATTTCCGGCGAAACAGAAAGTCTCGGATCAAATAATATCATGGGACAATGGCTCAAGTCCATAGGAGGATACACTGTTGAACAAATAGGTCATCAATAGATGTCCTAGTTCAGATTTCTCTGGATTGCTGACAAGTCCAATATAGACTTTTACCCTTCCGGCGTTACGGCCGTCGCGATCGTATCCACATTAGTATGCGCTACCTGGACCGATTTCACACGTGTCCGTTGGCCTGTGTTGGTCTATATATCAATCGCGGGCATCATTGCTGCGATCTGTCTTCTGGTACAGAGCAGTCCTATAGGACTCAAGTTTTTCGCATATTGTGAGTGTTGCCGGGTTCCTTGGACTCAATGCACTCATTGAACTGAATCTGTTTTCAGACATTGCGGGTGCTTCGTATGTGGGCCAGGCTACAACATTTGCGTTTGTTTTCATCTCATTTCTCGTCTCAGAGTCCTTTCATATTTCCATTTAGTTGGGCTAACGAGATATGTGCTGATGACGATCAAGAGAGAGGTATTGTTTTGGCATCCATGAAGTAAGTCATTCATGATATGATGTTCTTCTTTTCATGAGTCCACACATCTCCATTTTTCGCCTTGGCTTCATCATCCAAGTTCTACCAGACGCTTATGATACTTATTTCCAGTATGTGGAACAACGTTGTCAATGCGTGGTGGTCGATTGTATTCTATCCCGCGACGGATGCACCGCAATTCCACAAAGGGATGATTGCAATGCTATGTGTTTCGATCGCCACCCTTGGAGCTACTTATTTGGTGTACCGTTTGGAGCAACGCGAGGGACAGCAAAAACAAGTGGATCATGTCGAATGATAGACGTAGGGCACGAAGATAAAACAGGTATTCTAGAATAATAAGACGTCATTTTTTACTTAGTACGAATCATACAACACTCTTTCTGGGAGCATAACGGTATCAGTACCAATGCAACTGGATCAACCTACAAAGGAACGACACAAAAAAGTGAAGAAGGTATATACAAGGAAGGATATAGATAGAAAGAACGTTCTCGGACTCCTTGACTCTGTCAGATCGGGTGGGCTTGGTAAGAGCTGGGAGGAGGATGAAGCAGGAACACATCGCTACCATACGCCTGTGTAGGAGATCGTGGTATATGAGCAGTATCGTGAAACCCATTGGTATCATCTTGGTGACATGAGTATTGGGATTGTATGAGCATGGTATGTCGGCTCTCGGACGTAGTATTACAATAATAATAGGGGCCTTGATGAGAATGATGAACATGAACAGTAGTGGGATGAAATTCTCCTTCTCTTCCACTATGCCCACTGTCCAAAGTGAGAATGCTGAACCTTCGTTTTCCAATAGAATCTCGGTTTAGCCGACCTTTGAGAAAGTCAGAGTCAGAATAGCCAGCCTCATCATGTAGACGGTTCCTTCTTCGTCTAAAGGCAATAGTGGCAGTCGTTACAACCAGGATGAGAGCAACAACACCAACAACAGCAATCACAATTCCAGCGAGGGCTTTGTTTCGCAGGAAACCATTTCCAGTGTTGATGGGAGATAGCTGAACACTGGGTCTCGGATAAACGCTCGAAGTGATAGTCACATAGAAAGTACTGCCATTCAAAGTCCTTTCAATAGGAACAAGGGTGGGCGTAGGAATAAGGATGGACGTAGGGACAGGCGTGTGCGTGGGGGTAGAGACGGATATAGGAACAGGCGTAGGAGTTGGAGGGACGGATGTAGGAACAAGGGTGGGCGTAGAGATGATAGATGACGTTCTCAAGGTTGGGGATGGAATTGCCGATGACAGCAACGGCAGTGTAACGAAAGACTCGGAAGCTGAGGTAGTCGCGGTTGACGATGATCGACTAGGAGGATCAAGTTCAGAACTGGTCGTCGTCAAGGTCCTTGAGAGAGATTAAGAGAGAGAGATTATGTCAGTAGTCTCAAAGGGGGTGATCTCCGATTGGAACTGACAAAATGACGTTGACAGAAGTTGGCAGTCCAGCTGACCTGGTCGAAGATCTATAATACACACATCAGTGGAACTGTCTTTGAGTTCGATTCCTATTCATGCTCACTCCGCGCTCTGAGTATGGTAAGGGAAAGGACTGAGAACAGTCCGTCACGTATGGGCATCTGCAACATCGTAGTAAACTCACAGAAGATCGCTAAGCAAGTCTACGGACCATCGATTTGAATGTCGTCCACAAGAACAGTGAGTTAAATCGCACCTGGCAGCTGCACCGAAATCAGCCCAGCCATGGCTAGCTAAAAAAATTCAAATGAGAGGACAGAATAACCGTCGCTCAAAAGGAGAGAATGAAAAGTGGCCAAGTAGACTTTCCCACCTTGTGTATATTTGTGATAGCGGAATGTAGTGGAGCTTGCCATCAACATCACGACGTTTCTCACTCCATATGGGAGAATACGAGGCGAAGATGTAGATATAAAAATGAGCACTCGTTGATTGATCAACATGACTCTATTTTACAATTAGAATGTAAACCAATGCAAGCAGAATCCCATTTCGATGTCAGTGAACCGAGTTATATTCACCTGCTCTTTTCTCCATAATGTCTTTCAGCGGCCCAAGAAGACGACGGAATGCTGCCGCATCCAATGCAGCTACCACAAGCTTATTCTTCGCTATGACTGAAGCTGCACGGGGCTTTTCGTGGAGTAGAGAAAGCTCTGGAAAATCAGGGCCTGAAAAAGGCCGATCTGGGCAGAATACGTGTTCTGAGCTTACCTCCAAAGTAATCTCCTGTCTTCAGTCGACCCATCTCTTGGCCCTGCCGGGTAACGATAGCTTCGCCGTCTTCAATCAAAAAGAACTTGTCTTGGCCTGGATCGCCTTCCAGTACGATAGTCTTGCCATCCTCATAGATCTCTCTATTTAGTGCATCTGCAATCTTACTCCTCTGTTGTGCGTCAAGTGACGATAGAAGCGTCACACTCCCCAAAAATCTCTCATACATCGTTCGCCGCCTGTGTGCCAACTTGAGCACGATGGTGCGGAAAGTCATGCGGTCGAGCGACCACAAGTGAGAATCTGTCATGGCGAGGACGCTAGCAGCACGAGGATGGCCATACAATAGGGCTAGTTCGCCAACATAGCTACCAGGTGCACACTCAGCCACCTTTGTTCCTAATTCAGGATGAACCACGGTTCGAGAAGACTTGCCCTCGAGATGACCCTGAATAAAGACGTTGAGCAATCCCGACTGAACGACATAGAAAGCATCTCCGAAATCTCCCTGACGTATGATGATTTCACCCTTCTTGACAAACCGTTCTTGCATCGCACCAAGGACTGCTTTCTCTTGCTCCTCCGCAAGGTCACGGAAGATAAAGAGCTTGCGAGTGATACTTTTGATCTGCTCAACCTGTTCTAGAGACTTGGGGTATACGGGAGGGGGTGTATCTGGGTAAGCATCGACATCAATAGATTCAGCCGAAACCGATGTGCGGCGCTGGAAAATGGCAGAGTCGGGAGGATGTAAGAGGTCGTCGCCTCGATCGGGATCTGTTGGGGTTACGGGACGAAAGCGGTTGGAGGAGGAAAGGGCAGGAGTCAGGGGAGAAGTGGGTGGTTGTTCTGGGGGAGCACCTAATCTAAATGTTGGATTGGGAGGATCAGAATGTAGAAGTGCGTTGCCGGGGACATCCAGAGTCCCAAAAGGGCCATGGGCCATGCTAGCTCTCAGAGGTGAGCGGTGTATGGCAACAGACGGTGGCGAGGCAAAGGACGTCTCACTCCTTCGACCAGTGGCGAGACCATCCGTGTAAAGTTCCTGCGGTACACTGGTCCGTTGGGACAGGATATCGCGGGACCTGGTTCTCTGTTCCTCGAGGCGAGACTGGAACCAGTTGGCACAGAACTGAAGCACGTCCTTAGGCTGAGCCCGGTGTACATCTCGAGTGAGATCGGCCAGGAGAGACTCAAACGTTGACATGGTGGTATCATACAACTAACCCATACAACACAACAATGGTATAGATTAGACCACGTGACTACTCTAATCGGCATCATCCACCCACTCGGCATCGACTACCCGCTCAATGTACCGCTGTATCCACTGTGGACGCTGCCTATGTCGCTCCCGGAGTACTTCCACAGCTGGTTCTACCCTCTCCTCACTTGCCTCCCCTTCCATGTCAGTCCGTCTCTGTGTATTCCGCATGTTCACCTCCGTCCTTATAGCCCCTTCCCGTGATCGTAGTGCCACTCTCCTCTGGTTCCAGATGGCAGGGTGCAGAGTCGTCAACATGAGGCTGAAAAAGGTCACTATCCTATGACTCATACTGGGTTCCCTTGGATTCTCCCGCGTGGCCAGTGTCATGACTTGTTGCTCCGTCTCGATATTCATATTCCCTAGGGTTTCCATCAAACCCCTCACCTGAGGTCCTCTCTGGGCAGGAATAGGGTTGAGTATGGGCGCATTAGCTTGCGCAGGAGCGGCAAAAGCGCGTGCCCCGTGGTGACGAGCATTTTGCTCATTCTCTTGTAATTGTCGAAGGAGATTGTTGCGAATAGGTTGCCATATTTCGTAAAGCATCCAGGCAATAATCAATATTCCGAATATCGGTTTGCGCGTCGGAGCAACAAAATAGAGCAGCAACGATGTTCGTAGAATCAGCAAGATGAGAGGTGCCAAGAGAGGCCGTATGGGAACACCAGCCAGTAGGTTCGGAGCCCTTCCTTGTCCTTGGTTAACAACAGCTTCAGCATTTCGAAGAGGCGGTAACCCCATCTGTTGCAACAAGTCATTAACATGGGGGATATCTGGCATAGTCTGGCGGTCGGGAGTAGTTTGGGCGGGAGAATGATGAATATTGGATTGGCCTTCTTGCCGGAGCTCTTTCGCAAGTATTGAAAAAGTGTAGCCGAGTACCCGCAAGGCCTGTGCTTGAGCTGGTGTCGCTTGGGTGCCTTCATTCATCAGGTACAGATAAGGAATTTCTCTGCCAACATTGAGCTTGTCCTAGTTGAGTGATAATAAAGAACTTACTCGACTATGGTTCGTTCATACCTCAAACCACCAGGTGTCACCTCCGGATAGGGCTCATCCAGGACTGTGGGCCAACCCCAGCCACTGAGCTCAAGCACCTTGATAGCATCTTCTCGCAAGCCAGACACTCCGTCAACTCCCGCAGGATTGATGCGCCCCTCCATAAGCACTGTAATGGCTTCGACATGTTTGGCGAAAACGAAGGGCAAGCGCTTAGCCACGAGAGACTGGAAAGCAGTATTCGTAGTTGGGGAGGCATACTGTGAAGAGAATGTTGTCGATGGAATGCTAGTTGATTTGACTGTTGGTGGCCCAGAAATCCAAGAGGAAGGATGCACTGAAAGATGCACGATGCGCGGTTCGCTTGGAGACTAACCAAAATAAGACAAATAAATGGCAAGCAGCTCTCAGCCTATGATACACTAACCTTCCATATTGTGTCTACTTTTTCGTTGTCAGCCAAGAACCGCCCCCTCCAGATGAGCTTTTGACCATCTACGCGGGGTCGACCTGGGCAAATCCGAGAAATTTCCTTTTTAACTTCAAGTATAGTACATGTATCTGGAACGTGGATAGAAAAGGAATGAGCATAGGTTGGAAGCTCAATGCGAAGCTGGACGATGGACATGGAATGAAAAGGATGATGCCACAACGTGGAAGCATAGACACATCACTGTCACGTGCACACCCTTAAGATAACATCATCACTGGCTAATTGTGGTACAGGATTATCTACTCTGAGAGGCTTGTTGGGACATTGAGAGTTTCGCCTAATTTCGCGCTTCGATGGGCGAGCTCAATCAGCTCTATTACGCTCTGAACATCCTGCCAAGGAACAAGAGGTTCTGCTCCTTCTCGGATAGCGGCAGCCAGATTTCGGAATAGTGAGACATAAGAACCTGCCTCTTCCGAAGGCCATCTGCATGTGGTGGTTAGTTATCTGATCTCGGACTCAATCAAGCTACTTTACGTCGTCTTGTCAAACGTCAGACCGTCTTCTCTGACCGTCTCCAAAACACCCCACAACGACTCGGGCTCCTTTCCATGTTGATCTTCCAGGATGCTCTCCGGCGTTGTGATGACTTTCAGCTGATCTTCTTGGGTATCAACACCGTATTTGATATACGAGCCTCGCGTTCCCCGAACGATGAATCGCAACGGTGGTGTCCTCACAGAAAGCACGTGCGCTCTTAGAATAACGGTTATAGGATAGGGTCGATTCGGGTTTCGCTGATAATGAAGGTGGATCGTGAACTGAGGGTCAGGAGGCAATAGATGTTCAGGATGAGCACTTGGCAAGAAGCGAAATTATATACCCAGTCATCAACCTCCGGATTACCCAGGCCCCTGATGTTTTCAATGAATGCCGTAATCTTATCAGGACTTCCAAAAAGTGCAAGAGATTGATCGATGAGATGTGCTCCTAAATCATAGGTCATGCCCGCTGCAGGCCTAGCTTCATCTTTCCATGATCCCTTTAAATCGACACGGTAGCGATCAAAGCTGCGGAGCAAGTTGTCAGACTGAAATGATTCCAGGATAAGTAACATACTGAGATTCAAACTCGAGGATTTTTCCTAGCGACCGTGCATCTGTCTCTGGAAGGGACAGCAATTTTTTGAGAGCAAGGAAGTCCGAGTCCCATCGTCTATTCTGATAAGCATATAGAACAAGGCCTTTGGATTGAGCAATTCTGTAGAGCTCGCGGGCTTGTTCAGCCGTCTCAGTGACAGGTTTGTCAACAAGAACTAATAGAGAATGAACGCCGGCATGATAGTGATATGCGCAGTCATGGCCTACCGTGCTTCCCCGCCAGAAGGCTAGCTTTCGCAAAATCGTAATGAGTGTCATTGGGGGTGCCAATGATGACTAGCTCGATTTCAGGATCTGCAATCACTGCCTCGAATGATCGATGAATTTTGATAGACACTCCGAAACGCCGCTTGACACTTCCACCCTCCTGAGTAGGGTTCCTTTCCAAGACAGAGTGGAGAGTGAAGGAATTCTTCAAGGCGAGGATGAAGGGAACATGGAAGGTGAGGCCAGCGAGACCGACGCCAAGAACACAAGTTGCGATAGGCCTCGACATACTAGTATGATAAGATGAGAAAGTAACGTAAAAATACACAGAGTCACGTGCAGTCGACGAGGTAAATTTAGCTACAGTTGAACTAGAAGTTTGGGCGTCATTTAAGGCCAGCCGCATTACGAACCGTGTACGACCCTGATGCACATACCTGTAGCTGCTGCTCTGCTGCTCAACACAGCCCTTCTATCTCTCGCCCAGCTCCCCTTGCCAAACCCTCCGTATTTACCCCCCAATGCATCCTTTGGCGCCGTTCCATCTCTTGGTGGTTATCCCAACCAACAGTGGACCAACTTATTGGGCGACCTACTCTATTTCTATGAGGCGCAGCGCAGCGGAAATATCCCTAGCTCACACCGCGTTTCGTGGCGCAACTCGAGTGCGCTAGACGATGGTAAGGACGCTGGTCTTGATCTAACTGGTAAGTCCCCTTTCTGGATGTCAACATGATACACGCTGGAGGCGATTCTTTTAGGTGGATATTATGATGCAGGAGGTAAAGTTGAATCGATCTCTTCCTCATCTTCCTCATTTATGTCTTGAGAATAGACTATATAAAAGCGACATTTCCTCTTGTACGCACCACCTCCAAATACCCCATTGGTCACCTCATTTAAGACTTTATGCAGAGCTTTACTCTTATGTCCACTTGCTGGGGGGCTACAGACTTCGGCAAAGGTCAGTGGGCAGCCTTGCGTCTAGAATAAGGCTTGAACTTTATCTCAGGGTATGATCTCGCAAATCAGACTGCTTATCTAGATGATATGTTGCGTTGGGGCCTTGATTGGCTCATAAAAGTATGTGCCATCTTCGTTCCACTAGATATTGTTAAAAAGTAATGTTTCTAGGCGCACCCGAATGACAACACCTTATTCGTTCTGGTTGATGCTCGTGAGCACATGAGCCTACTCTAGGTTTCTTGAGCTAGTTAACCTTATCTGTGCTGCTAGCTTCTCATGATGACGATTACTGGGGCGGTGATCGTGACATACCAGAACCTCGGACCTCGTACCAGATCAACAGCACGAATCCGGGGACGGACGTTGCTGCAGGTGCGGCGGCTGCCTTTGCTGCATGCTCGATTCTATATCGTGACAAGGGCTTCAATGGCACTCTTTCGGGTCCTGCGACTCTTACCAATACCACCTATGCAGACATTCTCTTGACTCATGCCAAGTCTCTGTATTCCCTCGCCCTCAACACAAACGGGGGCCGCGAGGCCTACCAGAAATCAGTCCCCGTTATCTCTCAGAGTTATGGTTCATCAGGTTATGGGGATGACCTATCCATCGCAGCCCTTTTCTTGGCTTGGGCGACAGACTCTCAGGACTTGCACGATCAAGCAGTAGCACATTGGATGAAATACCAAGTGGATAGCGAAACCCGTGTCTTCAATTGGGATTCAAAAGGGCCTGGGATTCCGATTTTGTTCACCCAGGTTTTAAGGAGTTCTGGATCTATCGCTGGAAATCTGTCCAACTGGCAAAACAAAGCCGAGGATTACTTGGATGAAATTATCGAGGACCGTGGTCAGGGGAGGATGACCAGAGGTTCGTCCCTCCTTATTCTGCCTGAGTGTATGTCACCTAAAATTCGAGCAGGCGGACTGTTATACTATAATGGTGACTCTGATGAAGCTTGTCTGAATCCAGCTCTCAATGCCGCTATGCTTTTTACACGGTATGCCCCCTATGCCTCTGGCACCGACAAACAAGTCGCGTACCTGGTGAGTAACCTCTCTTCTTGAACCCAGAGATTTAACTTTAAAAAATAAAAATAGCAATTCGCCCAGTCCCAGCTCAACTATGCTCTCGGAAACAATTCAATGTCAGGTAGGCTTCTACAAGCTTGACCACTAAGCCCATGACTTACTGCAGAAATTATCACTGTTCTATTTCAGTTCCGTATGTCGTTGGTATCAACCCGAATTCCCCCTCCAATCCCCACTCCGCGATGGCTAGTGGAGGGACAGATGTTGGTGCTATTGACACTGATCCTGTAAACACTACCTATATCCTCTATGGAGCCGTCGTAGGTGGTCCCGACGTGAACGACAATTTCTTTGACATCCGCAGCGACTGGCCTCAAACAGAGGTATGCTATTCAGACTTATTTGATCGCGATTCGCTTCCTGAATTTGTTTCTTAAGGTGGCATTGGATTACAATGCGCCACTCCTGGCATTAGCCGCTTACAGTGTCATCCAAACCACGGTGGATCCGTTCTACACTGGTCTTGAAGACGGTGCTTATGAGAAGGTCAAACCCAAGGGCCGACCTTGCGATGCTGTATTCAATGATGGATGTCCTTCACCGAGACTCAGTCCAGGAGCCCGTGTCGCAATGGCGCTGGGGATTACCATCGTTGGTGTGATCCTCCTGGGTATGGCAGTGTATTGGTACCTGCTGGGACAGAAGTACAGGAAGATCAAGATCCCGTTCTGAAGATTCAAATGTCTCTTTCTACTCTCGTCCAGCTTTGCAAATGTTCCTGTACGATTGATACTTTATACCATTGATGACCACATGTATGTATATACCTGGTTTTACCCCATCACTTATCGCGTTGCTCATAATTATAGTTTGAGTTGAAATTTACAAGGAACTCGGATGTATGATTGGTAGATATCGGAGTAAATATTCCAGTATGATTTCCAATGAATGTAATGATCATCAATAGACCTAGGAAGGGAGCCATTGAGCTGAAAAAAATATTTTAGACGCATTTTACTGCCACCGACCTCTAAAACGTAGCGCTCCTCCTCCTTTAGGCTTTCCAGGTACTCACCTGCAGTCGCCACATCATAATTTTTGGACTTGCCAAGTGCAGCTACCAGTGCCTCATAAACATCCGGAACTGGCCATGTTGGTCCACAGAGATAGAAAACACCTTTCTCATCATGCAACATTTTCGCCAGTGTCTCCGAGTCCTCCAGCATCTTGTGTTGAATGTACACCTTTTTCGGGCCATCACGTGAAAATGCCAATCCAGCATGAGTGATGAGGTTATCCAAAATCCACGCCTCAATTTCTTCACCATAGAGGTATTCCTGCGATTGATGCCGCGAACCAAAGTAATAGTAGACGGGACCAATCTCCTCACCTTGCTCCCTGCGCCATGAAAGATACTGAAGGAAAGCACGGAAGGGAGCGGCACCGGTACCAAGGCCAGCCATTATAAGGGGCTGCTTAAGACTAGCTGGCAACTAAATCCTTTTGTTGGCTGAATGGTCACAAGTTGGGTTACTCTTGATGCGTACCTTCATCACACTAGGTTTGATTGATACCGTCACCTTTTGACCGATCTTGAGTCCTGCGAGGTAACGAGTGCACTGTCCATAACGGATACCACCTAAACCGCGTTATCGATAAGAAGTCAAAGATGAAATAGTACAGAACATACCACTGGGTGTAATCCAATCAACGGTAACGACGAGAAGGTCCACCCGATCTCCGACAACAGCTTGGGAGCTGGCAATACTATAGTGCCTCGGCTTGATATCACCCACTAACTCGCAAAGCTTTTCAATACCAGGTCTCGCGCTAGGGTACATCCTCAACACGTCAGCAAATGTGACTGTATCTTTTTCTGAATACTTCTTAAAGGTGGAAGCGCCCTCCGGAGAACCGATGAACAGTAACGCATACTTGTCAACGGGGTCTTTGGCAAAAGATGCAAGATCAGTGTAGAATGACTTGGTTGGTTTGCCAAATAGATCTATTTGTTGTTGCAGTGCCTGGAAGACGGTTCGGGTGTGATATTGATCACTCCCAGGAATAGGGATGGTGACAAGGTGGTTGGAGTTCACTCCGTACCAGTGACAAAAATCAAGGACCTCTTGTTCGTCATTCCAGCCGTGGATGCCAAGAGCTTCGCCGATTGCATACTTCAGGTTCGTATTTGAAGTATCAAACTCGAGATGGAATACATTGCGGTTATATTCCAAAGGGGTAAGACGACGATTGACTGTACAGGTTACGAGGAAAGTGCGATCTGGACAGTCAGGGCGAAGTGATGGATTTTGTGCATATTCCTCGATATTCGTGTGCGTTTCATCGGGCGCGTACACTGGGGGGAAAAGAAGATGTCTTGCAGCATCATGCCATGATCCAAGTCTTGAGCCATTAACGAGAGTCTCCCCATCAGGTGTCTCAAAGACTATAGCATTGGATTCAATAGTTCTGAGGGCTAGCGGTGCACTTTCAGTGGGAGGCACAACGGCAAGCTTGTCAAGGGCTGCCCATGCGTGGGAATTGATCTTGGCGGTAGGAATACCTTCAAACGTTGCATGGAAAGCACTTTCAGCAAGTTTCTGAATGATAGACTGACTGGCAGCAGAGCCGAGGTGAAGTCGAAGACAGGTAAGGTATATGATGACGTTCTGTACTGCGTTATGGGACGGCCCAGATGCACCCGATAGCTTGGTCGCAATATCCTTGGCATTGATCATGAACGTAGCTATTTTTTTGCCCGAGATGGAGGTAATAACATCGGAAGGGAGATCAGCCACAATTTCCTCGTGCGTCCGTGAAGTTACGATCAACGCAACCGAGTTTGCTTTTGCAAGATCGAAGACGTGGTGAGACTTAAGCAGACTTTGGTCAAAAATAGCTAGGAAGTCTGCAGAACCCTCCACAGAGGGTTCCAGGGGCATTTCAAGAGAAAGTGGAATGAATTGCTGATTATTGCGTTCAGATAGGATAAGACGATTGACAGTGATACCCCCTTTTCTGGAAAAGATATCGTGATCGACGAGAAGGCGCGACTGGATGGACTCCGTAGTAAATAGTGTTCCAACAACATCCGAAAGTGACATAGGTAATTCTTGCGGATTGTTGATAAATAACAAGCGCTTCATGGCTTGGGCTTGTATGTTCATTGAATCGGTGGGAAAAGATGGAACAATGTCATTAATGAGTTGAAGGAGAGCACCTGTTTTGTTCAAGAGCTGGTGGGTATGGGAAGGAGTGACTCTACGGGTATGTACAGTAAGTGGGCATGTGCATAACACGCTCAAAACGTCGCCGTAGAGGCTACCCTGCGTCAAGGTGCTAGGAACGTCGTCAAAGACGTGGACATTCCGGACGGAAGATGGTATGATGTGCCTCAGTGCATTCTCATCCCAGGGGCGTAACACATTGACGATGATCACAGCCAGTCCGCTGGTAGGGCTACTCTGCACAAATGCTTTGACTGCTAGAGCCAAGGGACCATTCAATAACACGAAAGCAGTGCGTGCATTGACATCGCCGGCGAAGTCAAAGAACTGATATCCCGCGGCTGTCATGATCTCGGCTACAGATCCAGCAGAAGGAATTTGAGGCAACGGCGTGATGGTGTGGCCAAGCTCTCGACCGCTGGTATAGTGGTCGAAAAGATGGATAACGTGAAATTCCTTGAGCTGATAGGAGAGAGTTGCAAAGTCAGCGGCTTGCTGAGGAGTAGAAGAGAGTAACACGACAATGCCCTCCACGAGTAAGGGCCAAGCGGAAGCTAGCGATGCAAGACTTGGGGAAAGTGTCAACGACTCCCCCGTAGAAATAACAGTTGGCACTTGAACCACAAGCCTACTTTCCGCGGAAGGGGGATGAAGGTAAGAGAATGAAGGTGTCATCAGCGCGAGCCCAGCCGGGGTCGTGTAGGCAGTCAGAATTGTTTTCTTTCCTGCGTCTGCGCTTGTACCCTGCAGCAAGCAACCGATCAAGCTCAAGCCTGCACCAGCTCTCGTTTGCAGATCCACTACAGTGGCAGATCCTTCAGCTTTTCTCCATGCTTTCGTCAACGTCCCAAAGCCGACCTGCTCGGCGACATCGAAGACATAAACAAGAGAGCTGCTGGATTTTTGGGAAGAGATGTACTCCACAACAGTAGATGCTGGAACATAGATGTTCCTAAAAACAGTCTCTCGAGGGGCATCTAGAACCCATTTAAGACGTGGAGATGGAGGGGTAGAGAGTGTGATGCTGGACGATAGAGGACTTGACCAGCCAGATCCATTGACAGTGACCATTTGTATGTGTAAGAAGATGGTTACTTGTCCTCATTTTCTGACTTGTCTCTTTGTAGGTTATACAATTTGTGCTAACAATCGCGTATTCAATCACGTGGAAGCTGGCTGACTAACAAAGGCTACTGGAGTCGGATGGTATTGAAAAGGCGATCCCCCTACAATAAATCAGTGAGACACGAGAGCTACTCATAGATAAAGTCATGTACCGTATCTCCTAGGCCTGGGCTGATGATACCTTCAGGTGTCAAGACAGGATCAACTCCAGCCACCCAAATCTAGCGTGAACATGATATCATTAGTCTTCTTAGGCAGAGCTGCTCATGAACCCACCTCAAGCTGAGGATATTCTGCGTGAATATTGCCAAGTCCTTCCTCCGAGGCCAAGATGGAAAGCAACTTAATCTTGTTAACTATTGAAATCCGTGAGTTGCTTCCATTCCCCCTGTTAGGGATAGCTACCCTACTGGGAATACCCCACTCGATGACCATGGTCAGAGCAGCTATAGCGGTACCGCCTGTCGCGATCAGGGGATCTAATAAAAAGACTTGATCACAGGGCGGGGAAGGTGGAAGTTTGGAGTAGTCTGTTGCATCCGGCCATGAAGTGATTATTCATTAGAAAGTCGAGTCGCGAGTTCTTACATTCAACAGGCTGAAGAGTCGCCTTCTCCCTGAAAAGACCCAAGTGATATACGGGTGCATCTCTGCGACGATTTCATCAATACTGGAATCTTTAATTAGTCGGATTGACAACTGACGGATAAAGAGAGAGCTGGCGATACGATAATCAGTCACTGGGATCCTTCAGATGCTTGGATGCTCACTAGTGCATCTGTCATGCCAAGGCCGGCTCGCAGAACTGGTGTCAATCCAACCTTGGCCTTAATTCTCCGTCCCTGGAATGCGCTAATAGGAGTTTGCTGGTCTGACGGTTATTTCAAACTCAAAGTCCACGCCAGTTCCAGTCACATACACCTTGGAAATTTTCCGTTTGAAGGTCCTTTGAGGCCTCGTAACCGAGGATCAGACTGATTCTCTCAATACCCTATTGCTCACATTAACCATGTTGACATCAGAACATATACAGGGGTAGCTTGCCTCACGGAATTCTTTTGCACTGGTCGAAGACTGACGTAGTCTACAAAGCTCATTGCTGATGATGGGGTTTGCAAGTCTGTGGATAGTATTGGCCATGGTGAGAGGTCAGAGAGTTGCTAAAATTGCTCAGATGCTCAGAGTGGGCAATGCACTTGACGTCAAGTCAGATGTACCGATACCCGCAGTTCGACGGATCTTACTATTCCCTGGGGTGTTTTCGGCCACCTCCAGGCTTTCGAGGATTTTGGCCAGTCACAGAGAACCCTCCATGGAGCATGACCTTAGTCAACAGACTGATTCTCTTAGATCAGTCGTTAATTGTCCAGAAAATGTTATGATTCCCCTTCAAGTGCAATTCGTGGCATGCAACTATAGTTGCAGACCACCCACTTCACTCCTATGCTCTCTATGGCAAGTGTTTTACAAGTAGCCGAAATCCCACTGGGTGGAGTGTCCCCGAGCGGATAGCATCAATCCAACCCAATCCTCGGTTAACCTGATACAAACACATTTATCTTGTGTCAGCGTCGTTTGTATTCGCATGGCTTCAGCATATTTCCTCTAGATACCAGCTCAGCCCATTCCATGTCAGTCCTCGGTTTCCGTATAGACTTCTTGAATTCAAAAAGTATGAAATGAGTGTTACTCTGATCCTAACGAAACAAGAAACTCAGGGACGACACGTTGAATCAGGTAACAAGCATGCATTTACCTTTGATTTGAAGCGGAAGCCAACACTTTCCACAAAACTCTGAAATTCCTCGATATTCGTAAAACGACTCGCAACTTCCGCTATTTTTAATTCTCCCCTGAAATGCTAGTAGTGAGTTCAAGTGAATTATAGAACAATCGTAACGTACTCTGGCTTCAGGATCCTCCATGCTTCTCGTAGGCATCTCGGCCAATTAGTTCCCATAAGACTCAGGGCACACACAGCAACGTCCACCACCTGAGCAGTTCCAGAACTCTTCTTATCTTTATTACTCTCTTCTGAGCCAGGAAGAGGTACGTGTTCACAAATGTCAGCTTCGATCACGTATTCGTCGTCTGATACTAGGTCATAGGACAAAACGGTTAAATCCCTGAGTATCAGTGTCTTTGCAAGAGCAGCGTCTCCACAGCCAAGATCCGCGATTACTGTCTTGGGAGGATAAGAAGCAAGGACCGTTATGTAGTGCTCTATGGGATTGGTAGGCCATGACTGAACTTGATGGCGGAAACCTATATGATACTTTCATTCTTCAAATGATGAATCTAAATTCAGAACATCAGGACATACTTCCTTAAAAACTTTCGGGTCGTCGTGCATCAACTGATGTGCTTCAGTGCTCTTGGATTTATATAGTGTTTCGTTGATCATCCTGAAAGCCATGAAGCTCCTTTTGCATGCACTGGACAGATCACGGACCTAAACCTGGCACCGTCTAGGCTTCGTTTCATGCCTTGTTGCAATGCAGTTAGCTTTGGTTCGGAAGAGGCTGAGGGCAAGACAGATGCAGTCATTGACGAAGATACCGATTCTCGTGCTCTTGCTTTTTTTGCTGGTCGAACCAACTTATCATCGGCAGATATTCGTGGCTTCAACGGCTTGGGCTTTGAAATGTTCAACACCGTACCGCTGCTGGACTTCGGTCCTACTTTTATCTTCTGCCTCTCCCGTTTGTTTTTTCTGGATTTTTTTCTCTCCTCATTCGTTCTTCCCTTGTCTCCGGCGATGCTTTTCAATTTCTTGTCTATGTTGATTTCAAGGGCTTGGTAGTTATCCACGGTAGAACGTTTACGCTTTTTGGAGGACGTGGTGTCATTGTCCTGCACGGGAACAGTCCCAACAGACCATCCGGTGACCTCAAACATGGAGATCAGGCGCTGTAAGGAAGCCGCGTCAACGTAATACCTTACATAACTCGTGAGTCAGGGACAACAATGTCCCGAGTGGAGCATGGAGCATGGAACACATCCCCAGATCCCCAGATTTCCTATTTTGTCGCAAATCGTCAAGGCCTGATAGATTTTTTTGAATAGTGATTATCGATTATGATATGATATATAAGTAGGAGTTGCTCCAGTCATATTCTTGTTCATCACTATGTCGATTCATTCTACAGATAGCCATGATTCATCTGTTTGTGAATGGGATTTTCTTGACGAGCAAGCAATGTTCATGGATGCAGTTATTGAAAGCTTTTCAGGATTAACTGTCCATGAATGTACAAATGCGCCTCTGGTGATGCAGTCCGCTCTTAGCAGCCTGCAACGCAGTGCAAATGACTCTCAATATGGTCTCTTCGGCCAGATCGTCTCTATACAGTGAGTAATCACTTCATCTATTCCTCTACATCCTCTGACTCCATGTTGCCAGTTCAAAAGGATCTGTTGAAGCTCCTTTAGATAAACGTGTATATATGAATTCAGTATGTCTTCCGCCATGTCTACCTTTTTCCTTACTGATTTGTGCAGAGTGCACCGTTTTCGGCCTTGTTGTGCGGTGTTCAAGGTATCACTTCTTTGGTATAAGTATCTTTGAGTCCAGGTTGAGCATGACATCAGGTGGGGGTAAATCCCATACTCTGGCGACAATGCTTGAGAATTTTCTTATCCCGAATTTCAAGCCGATTGGCTGGCTCGAGAAGGCCATGAGTGCCCTCGTTCTTCATTTTGGCGAAGGAGGGACCTCATCTCTTCCCAGTGAAGTCACTTGGCTGGGATCCATTTCAAAAAATTATAATGTAGAGTTACCCAAAGTCCAAGTTTTTGTCTCTCCAGCCAGCATCAAGGCAATGCGTAAAACCTATGGAAACGCACTCGGTGACAAGGTTGAGGTATTTCCCATGTATTTTACTGAGGCAGAGCTGGATGCGGCAGCCATTCTATCCATGATGTCCATCAGCTCTTCTGAATCTGCACCTTTATACATGCACCTTGTCCTGGTAAGTGGTGATGTACTTAAGTCTCATTGAAATTTGAGTCATCTAATATCACTTTAGGAACGTCTTCGGAAACTTGGGGAAGACTTTACCTTCCATGCCTTCAAGAATGAACTTATTGATCTGAAGGAGTACTTGAACCCCCTTCAGAAGGCAAGCCTGGATCAACGTTTATCTCTTCTTTATTCATTCTTGGAACCCGCTGTCCCCAAGGCTAAGTTGAAACGACCGGCCCGCTTTGCAAAGGGCCAACTCACAATCATCGATTTATCCGACCCCTTCATCGACACAGATTCTGCTTGCAGTATCTTCAACATTATCTGTAGGTTGTTTACACGCAAAGAGCTTGACACGGGTAAAGTCCTTGTGATTGATGAAGCTCATAAAGTTGGTCATTTCAATTACAAGATTGGCTTGTCAACTCACATCCCTTCAGTATCTCTCTGTAGCCAGGGGTGGTTCTTCTGACCTAACAAAGAGAATTCTTAGTATTATCCGTCAGCAGCGCCATCTTGGAATGAGAGTCATTATAAGTACTCAAGGCAAGCATCGAATCATTTTTGTTTTTCAATACCTCAATCTTCTGTTGCAGAACCAACGATACTTCCACCAGTAATCATTGATCTTTGCACAGTAATCATTCTTCATCGATTCCAGTCCCCCGCTTGGTGGGAGCATATTGTCAAGCATGTTTCTGCCGATTTTTCTCTCGGAGATGCATTTGATCGAGTTGTCCGACTCCAGGTAAGATTTTTTGACTGTGATTCAATTCTCCCTAAGTGGTCGGGATTTATCCACACTGTAGACCGGTCAATCAATCATCTTTGCGCCATCTGGAATTGGCATGTTCAAGAGCGATAGCACAGGTAGCTGTGAAGATCTTGGACTTTTCGGGAGGAGATACCTCATTTGCAAGACAAGAAAACGGGTCACGGAGGATGGTGGGGCTTCGATTCTAGCGACTCGGTCTTCTACAGTTTGACCTATTGCTACTTGCTGAATTTTTTTGCATCCATTATTGGACCAAGGTATTGGCTATCAAAATACTATATTGAATAACAAAACTTTGGAACCCCACCTTTCATTTTGGTGAAGTTCTGCCTAGTGTTATTACTGAAGTGATCCACGCAATTTCCTAACCAGTCTTGAGTCGCAATGATTCTTCCCTGGAACTATCTATGGGTTTTGAACAAGTAGAGCTCCAATATACCAGGTAGGTTGGAGGCTGGTCGCTAGCATCTCAGCAGGTTTTCTGATTGCTACTATGTCGGAATCTGAGTAATTACTCAAGGTTCTGACGTAGTGACTATAATCAAAGTCTACTGTTTTTTCTTTTGAAAAAGGCTGATGGTGTCTTATGACTTCTTATAGCTTTGTGTATGATTGACTAGTCTGTTTGATTTCAGTGAACTTGTTGCAAGTTTTCTTCTTCCTCGTAGCTACAAAATTTGAAAATGATCATGATCACAACTCTGTATGCTTTCCTAAAACAGTAAAAGGAAAAGTGTCCCACGAAATCTAGCATCCTTGTCGTTTAGCCATCCTTGTCGTTTAGCAACCCTAACCGTTCTTGTGACATGCAGGACCCACTTCGTCAAAACACTGGGCAAACGACTGCTATTGTAGAGTAAGGAAAAGACAAACGGTATTCTTATGATTTAGTTGATTTCTCTGCTATTAGGACCTCTGACCTGAATGTGACACTGGGGGATGAAAGCTCAGATGAAGACTGGGAAAGCGAAAGGCGGAATATTGTACGAGCTGACAAGAAAATGTCTCGTACTTCCGCCACCGCACTGAAAGACAATGAGGACGAGCACGAAGGGTACTCCGGAGAATTCGTATATTTTGACACAGGATCCGTACCTCAGGATGAGCCGACAACTATATCTATGACGATGGAGACATCCTTCACGGAACACGTCGAACCTAACCAGACGCCTTTCCATGAACAAGCTCACTCGTCGTCGCCGGTCCTGGAGACACTCCAACCTCCCGTTGTGGCAACACCATCGCTGCTGGCTCCGGAAGTAATTACTCATTCTTCCGTACCCTTACCTCCCCCAAACCTCCCTTCTCCTGCACAGCTAGAGTCTCTCTATGCTGCGGCATCTGGTGGTGACTTGCCACTGCTCAAGAGGCTCTTCACGCACGTAGTCGAGACCAATGCTATTCAACAATTTAGCCTAGCGAATGATGTATCAATGCGCACAGGGTTTACTGTGCTTCATGTTGCCTCTAGTCACGGTCATCTGGAAATTGTCCAGTGGCGTAAGTATCCCTGTTGGCTACCCTAACATACGACATATGACGTCCCAATAGTCATTGAGGATTGCGGTGCAATGCCTGACCTTGAGGATAGAGAAGGAGAAGTATGTTAGGTAAATTAAATGAATACCTACTAACTCACTAATTCCTTCACCAGACAGCGCTTCACAAGGCCACCCTCAAAGCCCACATGGGAGTTATTCGTTATCTGGTCCTTGTTAAAGCTGATGTCCATGCTCGCGATGCTGATGGATGGACTGCCCTTCACAATGCATGTTCCAAGGTATAGAGTCTCGTTTCCTGTCAGATGGGCTGGGTTGATGAGTTAGATAGGGATACCTTGATATAGTCAAATATCTTTGCGAGAAGGGAGGAGCCACAACTGCAGTTGATGGAATTCCAGGGGTTGATATTCGTAGCAAAGATGGGTGGACACCTCTAAGTAAGCAACGAATACCTAAGAGGATCTACCTATCGGTCTCAATGATGTTTAAGTGAACGCGGCATCCAAAGGACACCTTCCCGTTGTCCATTATCTGCTCTCAAAGCAGGATGCCAATCCCCTGATTCGAAATAAATGGGGGGAAACTGCCTACGACGCTGCGGCTGCAGTTTTTGAAGTTTGGATTTGCGAGGTGTGTTTCACCTTGGTTCTGATTCCGGTAGCCAATGATATTGTTACAGGTGTTACAACAAGCAGAAGCTGAGCGTTGGCGGGGGACGATTACACCTTATGATCCCCTTTTAGTTCATACGACACTTCCCATCATACTCTACGAATACCAAAGGCTCGATCTGCGATTGAAGACGGTTGCCACTTCTGGTGGTCGAGCTAAATTTTCTGCCTCTGGTCTCGGCAAACGGGGTCGCCGAGCTCCCTATGAGCTGAAGCTGCCTAGACCTGATGCAGATACTGGTGCCCAACTAATTCCTGCTTCCAAGAATGGTGTTCAGCTCCCACTGCGTGATGCACCTTGGGATATTCCACGTCCCGTTGATATCGATAGATCTGCCCCTGATATCACAGAAAGGAGCCATTTTTGGCTGTACGCCTTCTCATTAGGCCTCAATTGTACATATACTCATCTTTAAACAAGGTCTGATTGGACACTCGATGTGACACGTCCTGGAGTAGATGCTGAAGAAGGATGGCAATATGCGCAATCTTTCGATGATCCCGATGAGGGATGGACAGGTGAACGGCCTCCGCAACTGGAGAGAGTGTTGACGGGCAACAGGGTAGTCGCAGCTGGTTTTGGCGGCTCGTCCTCTCGCAATGCCTCTCTTTCCTCGATACCTGGTCGTTTTACTCTCTTCTGGGTCCGTCGCCGCCGTTGGGTCAGGATCATGAGAAGACGTTTGGACATACCCCCTTTACCTTTCCTTGAGCCAGATGGGTCGATGTACCATCTGGATTCAGATGGAACCTTGATACCCTATGTTGAGGAGCCGCAGTCGGATGTTGATGAAAACGGTGGGCAGGAACTAGGCACGATGTCGTCTTCTTTCTTTTCCTCCACTCAAGATTATGTTGGACGTGCTCGCTATCTGGTTGGAAACACCCCTCATGGCGATGATGAAAACAATCCTGTGTCACCCATTGATGCCCGGCGTACTATTGCAAAGCTCGAACGCGCTACCGAAGAATTACGTAATGGCATATTGAGTCCGTGGATTTCTGGGCCCTGAAGTCTATAATCTGATAGATGCTCCAGGTGACGAAGACGTGGACCGTCGGAGACAAGCCGAGGTATTGTTGAACACATACAGCCGAGAACTAGAGCGTCGCCGACTGGCGGCATGTGCTCAGGGGCTCGTTCTGACTGGTCAAGGTATATACTGAGATTGATTTTCTGGACATTATTTACCTACCAATAGACGATGACCAATACGACGACGAAGACGCAAGCTCAGAAGAGGAATTTCGGTATCCTTCTGCCACGCCTCCAACCACAAGGCCGACCTCAAGAGAGTCCCATCGGACCGACTATTTCAACCGGCCTGGAGTTTCCCATGCCCCGACTGATCTCACTCCCCAGCTTTCTCAAGCGCCAGAATTCCGTGTCCCAACCAGAGAAGTTCCTCAAAAGGTCTCTACTCCACACTGGGTATCTCCAACCCCTCGTCAGCTGACTGTTCAATGGGAGCGAGATGACCAAGTCAGCCAATGCCGAGATTGTCAAAGAAGATTCACGTTCATCTTCCGTCGTGTACGTGTTTATTTTTAAATATCTTCCGACTTCATGTCTGATCTACTCTATTTTTCTACAGCATGTAAGTACATAGGACTGGTTGATCGTCGCAAATAACGGAAATTCAATCTTCCAGCATTGCCGCAAGTGTGGCCAGATCTTTTGTGATCGCTGTTCTTCCTTCAGGGTCTTGCTTAATCCCACAGACATTGTACATGATCAGACCGGCCCCGAGCCAACGGGTTCTTCTAGCTCGCAGCGTGTGTGTCATACGTGCTATGAAGAGGTCGTCGCAGGTGTGCCAATTAGGCTGACCAGTCGTGGATATGCCATGGAGCGCATAATCGTTGATCAAGAAAGACTGTCCGTTCCGGGGAGTCTGACACGAAGAGAGTCGAGCTCCCAGCTCAGCGATCTCGCCGAGTATGTTCCGACAACACGATTGGAAGCCCAGAGTTGATAGTTCCTTAACAGTTGCCCTGTCTGTAATCAGAATCTGGACGAAGTCGGAGACGCGACAGAACAGGAGGAACACGTTAGGCAGTGTCTGAACGGAGGACATGGCCCTTCTGCCTCACGCTACCTTGTTTATAGGCTTCCTGCCGAAAGTGCCCTTCTTGGTGTCGAATGTCAGTCGTGTGTGTCGACTGATTTCGAAAGCTGACGATTCTATTAAAGGTGTCATTTGTTTGGAAGACTTCGTCAAAGGTAAAAGCTGATTCAAAACCAAATGTCAATTGTTCGGGACTGAGTTGTAATCCAGGTTCCAATGTCGCTCGTTTGAGCTGCTTTTGTAGTTTCCACAGTGGTAGGTGATCACACTTCACTAGAAAAAATTCTCTGATGATCGATTCACATAGCTTGCCTGTCCTCTTGGTTGCAGCGTGGAAAGAACTGTCCGGTTCATGCTCGCTGATCTTGCAAGAACGGTACAAAATTGCATTTATCTCCGAATATTAGGTTTACTGCTATTTACGGTCTAAAAGTACATTTGATTTCGTTTGCTAATGGCTAGTCAAAATCGTCTTGAAGTTCATAAAAAGTGTTGCAGTGGATTCTACTCTCGTCGATACGGATAACGTTGGAAAGATCGTCATAATCCGGTTCAATAATATCTTGACCTTTGCGGCCATCGTCTTGATCGTCTTCAAACCAGGTAGATGGATCGTCGTCATCTGAGTCCATGTCGGAGTCATCCTCCAGATCTGAGTCAGTAGGCTTATGGTTCCTACGAGGATGCTTAGAATTATTCAGGACAACACCACAGAACTGGACTTACATAAAGGCCCATATGCGAGCTTCTCTTTCTTTCATGGTGTAGTACTCTCCATTTACTGGAATACCTTGCCTGCGCTTTTTCTCGCGGATGCGCTCTTCACGTTCCTTGTCTTTCAAGAATGCCTGTCGTTCAAGTTCCATGGCTTCTTGCATGGTGAAATTTGCGGGCGCGTTATCATGATTCGAGCCCAACACAAAACTTTGACCCTAAGATTGTTCTCAGTTCTCGTGATGGTCAAGGATAAAAAATCAAACCTACAAATCGTGCCAAGGCTTTCTTCTTGGCTTCGATAGTTCTACTTGTGGGAGGTTCTGGAAGGTCAATGATCATATCATCTTCGCCGCGTATCTTGGTGTTCTTCAGTCCCGTATTGATAGTTTCCATTCCGTCGAGCTCAAGTAGCCGAGATTCCACAGCAGCTTGCTCAGCTTGTACCCTTTGAACGTAACTGGAAGTTGACGCTCCGCTATAATAGAATGATTGTAGGTGGTGAAGGGTAGAAGGAGGGTATAGCGTACGGTGAGGCCAAAATGGTGGTATTCAGTCTGCGGAGGTCTTGTAACTCGCGGATCGTCATTTCTGCGATGGGCCGTTGTTTGGGACGCACTGAAGGGCGAAAGCCTGGTGGGACTTGCTGCTTGCGATGAGGTAAGGTTGGAGATCTGGGACCACCAGAAGGCAAATTCCTTGCATTCCTAGTTGAAATTGTTGCTTGGGAAGCCATTGTGGATGAAAGGATGAGTGATTTGATGTGTACTGACTTCCGTAGTCAGCTACTACTATACAAGGTAAAGACAAGTTTCTAAATTGCGATACTGTTTACAAATACATATTACTCTGAAATAGGAAAGTCAGTACACAGTCAACTGCGCCAGGTCAGATTCTAAGCTCACCGCGTCGGGCGGCATAAATTCGTCATTGTCAGGTTCTCCGCTTGTAGGGTCGATACTGCCTCTTCCTCGGCCTGGGAAGCCGGGCAGACCGCCTCGTCGAGGGTATAGCTCTGGCCCTACTGGATCAAATCTCGCACCGGGAGGTGCACCCATGGGTGGCAAGTATCCATCGCCACCCCATGGACCTCGAGGTAACATACCACCGGAGCCCCGCGGGACACCAAAAATTGGATGGTCAGGGCCAACAAACATACCGTCACTGCCTCTTCTGTTTGATGTGAAGAGGCTAGGAGGGTGGAACGGATCTGAAGCGAAAGGGTCAAGATCACGCCTTCCAATTTCCAAGGGATTATTTGGAAAGAGGGATGGAGGCTGGAATGGATTTCTATGAGGGGCCTCCGGCGGAGGCAATGCTTGCGGTCGAGAAGGACCGGGTTGAGTCTCCGCTAGTGGACGTGTATCTGAAGTAGTTTCGCTACCTTCTTCCGAATACCCCTCTTTCCGAAGGCCGGGGATAATCTTTTGAAGAATCTTCAGCTTCAGCTGACTCATCAGATCTATCACTCTATTTGATGAGATAAATCCATGGATCAAGGGCTGCGCATTCGTGCTCCCGACTTCGTAAGGATAGAAAGAGGAAGAGGTAAAGTCTTCAGTTGCGATGTCGAGAGTAACAACTTTATCTGTCTCGAAGCAAGTTGGCGGGTAGCGCGGTCAGATTCAAAGTGTGACGGCATACCTCAAGTGCTATAGCGTTGATGAGCATGCGACTGCTCATCCTGGACAATTTGATAACAAATTCAAGGCTGCTCTGCTCATGCTTGTACTTGAGAGTATAGTTTCCGGGACCAAGTTTATTCCATCCTACAGGGAAAACATTGTTCTCGTAAATAGAAGACGACGAGTCGTCTACAGCAGTCAGACGGAAGGCCAAGGCAGACATAGCCGCGTGAACCAAAGATGTAATTGCATCGTGCGGGTTTTTCAAACGTTTGTCCGACTGCGGCAAGAGAGTCGGTAGGAGGGAAATAAGTGCAGCGGGGTCAAGGCTTTGAGCCATATTGGACTGAAGCAAGGTGTCACGTCACAAAACTTGCACTGCTACTCAACTGCTTTCCTTCTACAATGCCCCGCAGGGAAAGGTCTTACACACCAGACTCCTCAAACAAACGGGTAAGACCATCTCATCGCTCTTCACCTCGGTCTCCGTCGCCAACCAGGCGCAATGCCCCAAGGCCCAGCAATAGATCCCGGTACGACGACGAGCGGGACAGGGAAAGGGAGAGAGACAGAGACAGATATCGGGAGAGGGACCGTGATAGAGACAGAGACCGCTATCGAGACGACAGGTACAGAGATGACCGGCGCAGAGACTCCCATCGAGAGGGACGTGATGACCGGAGGGACGACAGAAGGAGGTCCCGCTCTCGTGACCGTGCCTCCACACCGTCTCGACCTCCAGCACAAGACTCTGCGGCACCTACCCCACCCCAGGAGGACGACAAAATCAAGGCTAAACGTGCTAAGCTTGAAGCATGGAAAAGGGAACGCGAGGCAAAGAAAGCCCTCGATGAGGCAAAGGCGAAAGCCATGGCTCTCGCGGGGAAAGCAGCACCAGGTGAGTTTTGCCTTTTCTCTCTGAATCAACATGGTCTCATAGCACTTGATTTAATGCCCATCAGCTCCCCCAACAAAAACCGGCCAACTCAATCGTTCCGCTCTCGGTGGTTTGGGCCTAAAAGGTCTTCCGCTCAAGCCCGAGTTCTCTGCTGCCAAGGGTTTGGCATCAATGGACGACTCAGAAGAGACTAAGCGAAAGCTCGAGGTATTGGAAGACATGCCGGCTATCGACATGACCATGAAGGACGATGCAACAGTCGGCGACCTAGAAGTGGATGATGACGATGAAGAGGCCAATAGAATGGACCAAGCTCTGAAAGCAAAATCCAAGAATGCGATGGATGTCGATGAAGAAGAAGTTGATCCTCTCGATGTATTCATGAGCGATGTGAAGGAGGAGGTCAAGAAAGTGAATTTAGAAGACATGAAGAAATTAGTTGGCATCAACAGTGCACAATCTCGTGTTCGTTTTGATGAAAGAATAGGAGAAGACGGTATAGAAGAAGAGACTGAGATTCCCATCGACGAAATTGATGCGACGGACCTTAACCCAGAAGATATCCTCGCGTTGGCTGCAAAAAAAGTGAAGAAAAAGGAATTGGCGGCAGTCGATCATTCACGCGTTAATTATGAACCTTTCAGGAAAGAATTTTACATCCCGCCACCCGATATCGCAAACATGACTGACGATGAGGCCGAGCTACTACGTTTAGAACTAGATGGTATCAAAATTCGTGGTGTCGATTGTCCTCGTCCAGTCACAAAATGGAGTCATTTTGGAATGCCAGCTAATTGGTATGTCTGACAACTTTATTTCCAGTCCATACACTGATAATTTTACTCTTATAGTCTGAGTGTCATCAAACGGCTGAACTATACAGCGCCTACCTCCATCCAAGCTCAAGCTATACCCGCAGTCATGTCCGGCCGTGATGTCATTGGTGTTGCCAAGACTGGTTCTGGAAAAACCGTCGCCTTCCTGTTGCCCATGTTCCGCCACATCAAGGATCAGCGCCCACTTGAGCAGATGGAAGGGTCAATTGCCGTTGTAATGACTCCTACGCGTGAATTGGCCGTACAAATCCACAAAGATTGCAAACCCTTCTTGAAAGTCCTCGGTTTACGGGTGGGTGAATTGTTTGATGGTCACTCTCATGTGTTCAAAGATATTCTCACAGGCTGTGTGCGCATATGGTGGTTCACCTATCAAGGACCAGATTGCAGAGCTTAAAAAGGGAGCTGAAATCATTGTCTGCACACCCGGTCGCATGATAGATTTGCTGACGGCCAACTCAGGTCGTGTCACCAATCTCAAACGGGTGACCTATGTCGTTCTCGATGAAGCAGATCGTATGTTTGATATGGGTTTTGAGCCTCAGGTTATGAAAATCATCAATAACACTCGGCCTGACAGACAAACCGTCCTCTTTTCTGCAACGTTCCCCAAACAGATGGACTCACTCGCTCGGAAGATTTTACGCAAACCTCTGGAAATAACCGTTGGCGGCAGATCGGTTGTGGCGGCGGAAATTGAGCAGATCGTTGAAGTTCGTGCAGAAGATACCAAGTTCAATCGGCTCCTGGAGATTTTGGGTCAGATGTACAACGAGGATCCAGAATGCAGAACCTTGGTTTTTGTTGACCGTCAGGAGGCCGCGGATAACCTATTACGTGAACTCATGCGTAAAGGATATCTCTGTATGTCTCTACATGGAGGCAAAGACCAAGTGGACCGTGACCAGACTATAGCTGATTTCAAGTCTGGTGTTGTTCCTATCGTCATCGCAACTTCTGTTGCTGCTCGTGGTCTTGATGTGAAGCAGCTCAGGCTAGTTATTAACCACGATGCTCCCAATCATATGGAAGATTATGTGCATCGTGCTGGACGTACTGGACGTGCTGGTAACAAGGGCACGTGTGTTACTTTCATTACACCTGAACAAGATCGCTATTCCGTTGACATCCATCGAGCGCTCAAAGCCAGCAATGCTCAGATTCCTCAAGAATTAGAGGATCTTGCCAACGGTATGTATTCCTTCCTCGCATTTCAAATTTGTCCGATTTTTTAATAAATATGCATAGGTTTCCTCGAAAAGGTCAGGAGCGGAAAAGCTCAAGCAGCAGGTTCTGGGTTTGGTGGTAAAGGTCTGGATAGACTTGACAAGGAACGAGACGCTCGTGAAAAAGCAGAGAGGAAGGCCTATGGTGAGCCGACGGAAGAACCCGCCGAAATGACACCTAGTGTCACAGACGCCAAGGGAGCTGCAACGGTAACTAATGGCAGTGCGGACGACATGAATTTTGGCAATTTCAAAGTCGAAATAAAGCGTGGTCCTGCACCTGACTCGTCTAAAGGTCTTTTGGGAGTCTCAGGTGCGGTTGCAGCTGCACGTCGGCTTGCTCATGCCAAAGAAGAAGAGAGGCTACAAAGTCAGATGCGGGCTGCTGAGGAGGCTGCCGCTCGTGCTGGAAAAGATACGCCTGCCCATAAACAGGCTCTGAACGTCATGGCGAAACTGAATGTCCAGCTCAGAGCTTCAAAACTGGTATCACAGTCACAGATCCAGGCAGAGGATTCGGGACGCAAGACCAATCCCGATTCTACCGATTTTCATGCTATCATTCCTATTAATGATTATCCTCAGAAGGCTCGCTGGCGTGTTACTAACAAAGAAACTATGACCCAGGTAAGTTCGTTCTTTCAAGTCAGTGGGCGTTTGCTGATATATTTTTTACTCAGCTTATTGATATTACTGGTGCCTCTGTTACCAACAAGGGTGAGTACATACATTTACTCTTTTTCACTGGGCGTACTTAATCTCCTTATACAGGTATTTATTATGAACCTGGTAAGGAGCCTCCACCAGAAGGACCTCCGAAACTCCATCTTCTCATTGAATCTAATGAGGAGTACAGGGTGAGTCTTCTATTGACTCAGTCTCAGAGCGAATTGCTCAAGTGATTGTTCGCAGGTGGAACAAGCGGTTCGCGAGATCAAACGCCTTCTCATCGAAGCTTCGGCCGCTGCAATTCAAGCCGAGATGCGGAATCCTACAGTAACTGGTAGATACAGCGTTCTCTAGATGACGTTTCTTCGATCCTGCATGCACCCTTGTACTTGTTTAATCTATATACTTGCATGTGCATATATAATTGTAGCATTGGCCGATGCTTGCGGAGATAATATTAGGGAATTAAAGGATGTCACCGACTCAACCCAAACCCTCTAGATCTTGTATTCCCAGGAGGGCTGTATCCGTGGTCTTTGATTCGTTTCCCGATATCTACAACCTTGGCTTCAACCTCGCGAACAGCGCCATCAATCCACTGCAAGCTCTCTAGATGACTGCTCAAGATCTGAGAGATCTGGGATACCGGATCGTCGTTGGACTCTCCATTGGGCTTATTGGAGACAGAGAGGGCATTAACAGTGTCAATCATCCGTACCAACGTGTCCGAGAGGTCATCGAGCCGGATTTGTAAATTTGTAGCCAGTGCATAGCTAAGTAAACATCAGCCAAATATGTAGACAGTCAAGGAAAAATTTACTTCTTGTCTCGTTCAGTGTCAGCTGGGCCGATATCAAGTGTCCGCAAGTTTCCCCCTTGAACACCAAGGAGCTCTTGTGACAAATTCTCATAGGAATCCAGGGTCGCAGCAAGATCCTTCTGTTGTTGCTCAATGTGAGACAGGGACTGATCGATAGTATCCTGTTGGAACTCGGCATTTATGATATGGCTGTACAGTGCAGAGAGCTACACCAGGGCGTGAGAAGGTTATGAGAGGAACACCCATTCGAAATGGCATACATTGTTTCCATTCTCAACAAGGGCGCGATCCCACAAAGCGACTTCTGCAGCAAATTTTCCGAACTCAGATACGCATGCTTGAAGATCAGAAGACCACCGATTCACGATCTCTTCTAGAGTTTTACCCTTCAACATCGAAGGAGGCGCAACTATAAATGAAGCTGTGAAAAACATTCCCATAAATGAACTTGAAGCATACCAGATGTCACTAATTTTGCACTCAATGCAGTATTCGTAGAGGAGGCAGCTATTTATTACAATGATCAGTTCAGTCCATGGTCTGGTCAAAGACAAATATACCGGGTGGCACATTGTGCGTCTTGGTAGCACCAAGTGGACCGAGGCCTGACTCGATGACATCCAGCACTGGACAAAGACTAAGAATAAAGCTTACTAGGCGTCGGGGTAGTAACCGGACCATCCTTCTTTTCTTCTGTTTTCGTACCAAACAAACTAGGTGTTCTGGTGGTTGAAGTCTCTGTTGTAGAGCCAGCAGCAGGCGTTGAAGTCACCGGAGCGGTAGGTGTTTTGCCAAACAAGCCGCCACCTCCAAATAAACTTGCGCCAGTTCCAGCCGTGCCTGCTGAAGTTGCGGATGCATCAGCAGCTGGCTGTGCCATGGACCCTTGTGTAGTGGTGGGAGCGCTCTCAGCGGATTTGAGGGGAAGCCCTGTAGTTTGTGCCGGGACCGTGGACGCAGGAGCTGTAGATAGAGTTGTGAATACTTGTAGGCCTATCAAATCAAGTTTACAAACTTGTACCAGTCGTTGTGCCGTGAACTACAAGTAATCTAAGTCGACCCATTAATATGCCATAAGAGACTGGACATACCACTGGGTTGAGAGATACTATTGTCGGTAGGTTTGGCGGTCGCTGCTCCAAATAGAGAGCCACCGGCGAGAGCGGTCGAACCTGTCCCAGAGTTTCCAAATAATGAGGGTGCAGCTTGTGTTACCGTTGGACCTGCTCCCGTAGTCAAAGTTGTCGAACCTCCGCTGGGTAAAGAACCAGAGGCAGGAACGGTAACTGGCTTTGATACATTACCGAAGATGGATGGCGTTGTTCCTGCTGTTCCTAATGGATTAGGGGTGGTAGTGGTGGTTGAAGGTGTTGTACTAGATCCTGCTCCAAACAGTGAACCCCCCGGTAGATTGGTCCTGGCACCCCCAGAGAGCGTGCTGAAGGGGCCACTGCCAAGAGAAGGCAGGGTGGACGAAGTGGTTGCACTTCCAGAGGCGTTGCTGGTGTTTCCAAAGACACTACCTCCTGCAGCAGGTGCAGTCGAGGCGTTCCCAAAAACACTGATTCCTGGCTTAGCTAAATGGCACGAAGTCAGCTACGAACAAGCTCAAGAGTATGATAATAGGAGCGTACCTGCACCGGAGGCGCTGTCAAGTGGGTTGGGATTTGGGCTTGAATTCAGAGGATTAGACAAATTTTGCACCAGAGGGTTAGGAGGGTTGTTGAGAAATCCACTCATTGTCGCTCAAGACAGATTCGGATTCGACGCGTCTGTGCGTCTTTGTTTGGTAACATTCCTTCAAAGTCCCTATGCAATTGCCTAAAGAGGAAACTGGGTAGCAACTCATTATTACCATTCTCTAGGATGAGGTGGGTAGCTTGACAGTCAAGTCAATTTTGTTAACACGAAGCCAGCACCTTGTCGAAGGGAGGCTTGGACCCACCTGCTCACTAAATGAATAGATTCTATCTCAGAGTATATTAATCAATTGATTAAAAATTTTCCAGCATGCGGCAGCCATTTTTGCTCGGGTCCTTGTTACCCCGTTTGTGTCTTACACACCACACGATGTCTTCTCTTCCCAGCGGTACCTCTAAGCACTTGGATCGCTCCAATCTTGTTCCCTTTTCTTCCCGATTGAAGGAGGGCAGGGCTCTGGCGCAAGATGTTTGGTCTATCTTCAAGTGAGCACTGATCCTCTGAATTATTCACTGATCACACACACAAGTATTGCTGGCAGTGCCACCAATCTCCCTGCGGATTGCATCAACCTTGGGCAGGGCTACATGAACTTTGCACCTCCCGACTGGATTGTCAAAGCAGCCGAACAAGCTCTCAATACAGTAGCCCCAAATCACTACTCCCCCGCTCGCGGACGCATCCGCTTACGCGCGGCCATCAGGGATTTCTACCAACCACTCTTTGGCAGAAGTCTCGATGCTGAGTCGGAGATCTTGGTCACAAGTGGCGCAAATGAAGGCGCGTCAGCACACACACACATACATGTGCAAGACAGTATCTAAAGATTCTCTGTGTAGGACAATACTCTGTCTTTACTGCCTTCCTCGAGCAAGGAGATGAAGTGATCATGTTTGAGCCCTTCTTCGATCAATATATTCCCTCCGTAACCTTCAATGGCGGCAAACCTGTCTATGTTCCAATGCATCCACCTGCTCCTCATATCGAGAAACCCACAAGCAACGACTGGACGATTGACATAAACGAAGTCAGGTATGCTTGTTCATCATTTATACTCTTATCGTGTTGCGTCCACTCAACATACATAGGCAAGCTATTACTCCACGCACGAAGATGATAATCATCAATACCCCGCATAATCCAGTCGGCAAGGTCTTCACTCGGGCTGAACTGGAGGCTATTGCAAAGCTTGCAGAGGAATCTAATCTTCTCGTAATGGCGGACGAAGTTGTGAGTAAACAGCTTGAATCGACTCAGATGGTCGCCTTGAATCAATATTTAATCGTAGTATGACTGTCTGGTCTTTGATAAAAAGGAGCATGTTCGTTTTGCAACATTGCCTGGTATGTGGGACCGAACAGTGACAGTTGGTTCCGCTGGGAGTGAGTCCTGTCTCACGTATCACTCTCGTATCTTCTGTAAACTTCTTACTGATTGTCAATGATAGAGGCGTTTGCTGCCACAGGCTGGCGTGTTGGTTGGCTTATTGCACCAAAGTATATCATTCAGCCCACGCTTGCTGCTCAGACTCGCATCGTATTCTGCACCAACTCTCCTTTACAGGAGGGGACTGCAGCTGGTCTTGAGCAAGCCAGCAAACGCAATTTTTTTGAAATTCAGCGAGCTCAGTATGAGGAACGCCGTACTGTTCTTGCTGAAGCTTTTGACAGACTCGGCATGAAGTATACATTACCTGAAGGCAGTTATTTCATTCTTCTGGTCCGTTTGCTCGTTGCATATATACTCTTTCTGACTGTCTGCTGACATGTTGCTTGAAGGACCTCTCCACTATTGAGCTCCCCGAAGATTACCCATTCCCTCAGAGTGTTTTGGGCCGTGGTCGCGATTTCCGGTAAGGTGCATCTACGACTGAAAGATTCACGCCGAACACGTTATAAACAGTGTATCGTGGTTCATCGCAATGGAGATTGGCGTCTCTTCCATCCCCGTCAGCGAGGTAAAGGCGCATCTCAAATCCGTCGTAACCATTCTTGACACATTATTCTTGGCTAGTTTTATTGTGAGGAACATGCCCACGTTGGGGAAATTTATGGGCGTTTCTCCTTCTGCAAGGACATAGACACACTCAAAGCTGCTGTAGAGCGTTTGCAGGGACTCAAGAAATACCTCAAACAATGAACTAAATACCTTCTGAGACTGTCGTTCTTTGCACCTATCCCTACATTTATCCCCATATTTATGGGTTTGGTATGGTTATGATTATGATATATTGGTTGTTTAAACACAAATCCTACAAGTATCTTCACCTTCAAGCCTGAGGGACCTGCTCAAACAGACCATCCACAATTCGAGACAGATTCCCATTTCTATCTGTAGAAGTGCAGTCATAATACGAAGGATTCGTAACTACTCGCCGCGCAAGGAATGAGAATGAAAGAATGTTAATTAGATCTTGCTTCTTGTCCTTCCAATCCGACTTTCGCGTCTTCAGCCATTCTACCACTGTAGAAGCTTCCGCAATTTGCGATTCCAAAGGAAGTCCGTCAGAGAGGAATCGTGTCAGCATGTCTTTCACTTCTGTTTGGCAAAACAAGAAGAAGTGGCCGGCTCCAGAATGTCGTACAGCGTGACTCTGCATACGAACAATTGTAGAAAGACTGTAATCGAGCACTTGGTGGTCCCCTGATTTCGACCTTTCTGTGGTACCGATATACTGGGTACCCATTACGACCACAACAGCTGCACGCACAGGAAGTGACATAACTGAGTCGTGGGGGACAATCAATACACGTATGATACCTTCCGCGTATAAACCGAGTATGATAAGGCGATCTTGCTTCTTGATTCCGGCATGGAAAAATCCAACACCTTTGCTCACAAAATCTGCCAAGGACGCGTCCTGCAGCCGAACACACGCATCCTCAATGTACTCATCTGAGGTAGTTTCTGGTATGTATCCTCTCGCAGACTCCATCTCCAACGCACGTTGAGTCAGAAGATTGAGCGCGGTGGAGCGACACATCGCTCGGGAGGAAACAAAGATAATTGCATTTTCACCCAGCGGTACTGTTTTAATGGCTGTGTGAGTAGGTTTTCCCATGGCTTTGAAAAGGGAAGCAGAATGTGGGATGGTGAATGGTTGGACCGAGAAACTAAGGGCTTGATCACGATCGCGAGGTCGGAAGCTGATGAGCGCAGTTGGATGAACATTGAACCAGTCTGCTAAGTCGGTAGGATCATCAAGTGAAGCAGAGAAGCCAACGTATCGTGTCGCAAGAAATTGGGTTGCATGGCGAAGAAGACAAACTGCCCATTCATATGTTGAGTCGAGCTGCTCAAGATCTTCACATATGACCAGATTGGGATCAAATCCTGTTTCGAGGGGATCAGACAACATAAATGACATCAAAAGGGTGCGAGCAGCGACAACGCGTATTTGTTTGCCCCTCGGTCGCGAAAGAACCCGCGTGGATGAGACGAGCTCGACGGGAATATTTACAGCAGAACAAACTTGTCGAAGGTCAGCATACATTTCGCGAGCTCTCTCTTGATGGGGTGTAATGATCAAGGTCCAAAAATCGGGTTTCTTTTCTGTTCCTACACTGACAATCATCAGCAACAAAGATTGAGAATAACTGAGAGTTTGCACTCACGTAGCCAGAATCTTAGCCAAAGTAGATTTTCCGTTTCCACTAGGCGCACATAATAAAGCATGATGACTAGTATTTATCATGGTCCAATATGCTTGTGTCTGTATGGCATCAAAGGTGGAGATTACTTGCGAGAGTGACTCCCGGAGCGCGGGTTGCTCGACAACTGAGATAGAAAGTAGGGGTGTGGGTAACAGAGGTGTATGACTCTGCGTCGATGCTGGCATGATTATGGAGTCAAGGGGAACATGCACTTCGTCATCAGCTCCGATCCAACGGTCACAGGCGACACGAATCGTCAGAAAAGGTGGTCGCATACCAGTGGATATAATGATTGTAAAATCCATTTTTGTTCTTTTTGTCGAAGGTCGAATAATGATGTGTCCTAGCTGGAGAATTGCCTCCCCCTCATGGTGTTCGATCCAAACCCAAAACGACTCAGATGTCCCGTGTAACTTGGGGTCCCATACAAAGTTTTGGGTAAGATGAATGGAGACGTTGATCACATCATGGCCCAGTGGCCGCAAGTGATAGTCAACTTGCAATAATGGGAACTGTTTTGCCGCTGTCAGCACATCTCGCCCCTGTAGCTCGTTCGTATGGATGAGTCTGCCTAATGAATCAGCGTCCAGCGTAAGAAGCTCCTGAACGGTCCATTCGCCTGCCCATTCTTGCAATTTGAATAAAATATCAGCTTTCAGGCCGAACTGTCGTAGTGGGTGTTCATATGGCCAGAGGCGCTTTTCGATGGCCTTACTCATCCCGAGTAATACCATTGAGACGTTAGCCAATTTGCGACTGAACGCTATATCAAGCAAAGCCCGAATGATACGACCACCGTTCTGGGCAACATAGGCCATATCGGATATGAGAGCGAAGTCATCAATAATTTCTTGAGAAATATATGCCTGAAGTAATATATTGACTTTCTCCTGGCTAGTGGTAACGCCGCCCTTTCTTTCGCTGTGACTATTCTTTCTCTGAGGGGGTAAATGAATGGGAAATTCTGTATAAGAGGATTGGATACAAGATACCTTGAACTCATAGGGGACCCGCTCCATCAACTGATCCAGTTCTTTGGTCTCGGACTCTCGCAATTGTATCTGGTCAAACTAAGAAACGTCAATGATGGCAATTAGGAAGCGCAAGTTGTTCTTGCCTCTGTGCTCATGCTTAGCATTGCCAATACGTCAACCTCAGACATCTTAGGACGAAAGTCCTTGTTGAAAATTTCCACCGAAGTGTGCCTAAGATAGTACTTGGCAGCAATTCTTCCAAGTTCGGTTATTGTATAACTGTCATTTTGAACGTCTTTAAACACCATTCTTGCCTCTGTCAGTTTGTTGATGGCAGAATTAATAAGCTCTTGTCTCTTGTCGACAAGCTGTGGGTCATCTGCAACATCTGATATAATTCCTGACAAGACGTCGATAAGAGTAGATGATAGGATCAGTTTAGGCACAAACCATAAAACTTCGGATTCTTTCTCATGCGCACATGTAGATAGGTATATCCCATCCACTGAACAGCATCATGAAGGTTTGCCACCGTTCCCAGGGAAATCTCTGCATTAAGCGCGTCGACAAGACCTTTGCTAAATCTTGAGAGACTTGAGGAAGGGTGTTCATAGAGGATACGCATTGGACTCACTGAGATTCTATAGGATTCTTGATTATAGCTGATAATCAACTCTAGTATTCCTAGGTAAGACGACTTTCTCACCTGGGAGGTTACAGCCCTGAGGTAATGATCCAGCTTATCATGTGTCGTACAGATGTAACCTTCTCCGCTTGTTTCTAGTCCCGGCCGGCCAGCCCTACCGAAGATCTGAAGAACATCGAGGACAGACAAATCTTGGAAAGATCCCTTAGAGCTGTCATACACCTGTGTACCCTTGATGATAACTGATACTGGTTAAAGATACTTCTAAAGCAGCCGGGAGGTTAGCTCACCAGCATGTGCAGGTAAGTTAACACCCCATGCTAAAGTGGCTGTGCAACATAAAACCTGACAACTTAACGGGTGGTCCTACCAGGGGAAGCGAATGTTGAGACTGACTTTTATCGCCTTTCCCTCGAATAACCTCTCCATTAGGTTCCTATCCGATCTTAACATGCCCGCATGATGTATTCCAAAACCATGATCAAAGAGAAGTTTCATTTCTTTGTTTTTAGACTTGCTGATTTCACGGCGGAATAGTTCCCATTGAGGGTGATCCTGACAGCGAAAATCATCAGCATTCCCTTTTATAGAAGAAGCCTCCTTCAGATCTAGAGCGGCTTTGACCGTCTCTTTGCGAGCATGAACGAAAACCATCACTTGGTGACCTTGAGCTACTAATCCTGAAACTTTCTCGTAGGTAACGTGGTCAAGGTTTTGCCGTGATAATGTACTTCCAGGTTTGCCCTTGATGCCCAGGAAATGCTGTTCTAATGGTATGGGGCGGAAGGAAGAATCAAAATAAAAGAGACCTTTATACTTCGACACGCTGCATGATCGATAAGTCGAGCCAGATATCGATGTTGAGTATCTTACCCGAGAAATTCCGCAACATCAATGAAATTTGGGAGAGTCGCGCTCAAACCAACGATGCGAATGACTGACTGGCTTGACTCCACCTAGAAAGGATGGATCGACTCGAGTAATCTTAATGTCTTTTTATGAGACTATCTATACCTGACGGAGGGTCCTCGCAACAATTGATTCTATAACAGCACCTCGTTCATCATTGAGTAAATGGACCTCATCAATGATTAGTAGCTTCAAGCTCTTGTGTCAAATGGTGAGGACAGTTCAATAATTCCAGAGAAAGTATAAATCATCACCTACAGAAGCAAGCTCCCCTTCTCCAGTGGGTTTTCTCGTGACCACATCCCATTTTTCTGGAGTGGTGACAATAATTTGGGTGGCAGCAATCTCAGCCTTGGTCATCTGCATATCACCTATTCCATTCAGCATAATTTCACAGTGAAGACCACAGTGAACATACCGGTTAACTCCTTGACTTCGATTGACAACCAATGTAAGCGCTTTCCCATTTTGCGAACAATCTCTGCGGCAAGTGCTTTCATGGGAGCGCTGTATCTTGAGTTCAGTTGGTGGGATTTGTGATATGTACTACAACCTACACATATATGATCTTGAAAGCGTCCCGATTAATTGTGTTGCAAAACTCTGTTCCAGAAGGTGCTTGTGAACGATGTTGATCAATTACTCGAAGAATGGTTAACATTGCAACATCCGTTTTTCCCTGGTCAACGAAGTCAATTCCTAACGTCATGCTGTGCTGGACTTCATACAGCACCGGTAGGAGCTAGAATACAATTATAAGTCCAGACTCTGGATGGAGAATTCAGACTAACCGCATATCAGCATGTTTTCATTGCTACCGTGGGCAGTGGGATAAACAATAGACTGCATCCGATTGAGAGATGAATATCCCTATTCAATTGAAAAAGTCTCAGTATATCCTATGACTGCCGCCACATCTTGGGTTACGAGACTAACCGGAAAACACCCTTTTGCAAGAGGGTTCATCTCAGCAACTGGAATCAGTCGTTCTGTTGGTTTAGGCGGGACTGGTCTTGCAGGAGGTACTATAACTTCTTCATATTCCTGATTTAGCAGAGCATGAGCGTATATCAAATGGCACTACACTGTCTAAACAGACCTCGTGATATTTTCTCTCAGTCCCCAAAGGCGGCAGATATCTGTGTCCTGTAGACGAAAGCATCTTACCTTGCGATAAACTCGAGGAACTGTAGACATGAGGAAGCACTTCGGGTGTTTCGTGCTGGCAGCTTATCAGGGCATGTTTTATCAAATGTACAGAAGACCACAGACTGCAATTCCTGAAAAGAGAGGTTTTTTTGCATTATCCTGGAATTTCTTCTTCATTCGTCTCTTTGCAGCCTCTGCTGAAAGATCTGTGGGGTCAATATCTGCTCAACATTTGAATGAAACAAGCCTCAAGACACTTATGAATGAACGATACCAGGCTCGGAATTCGTTGATGGAATGCCATCTTGAGTGGCGGCTGAAGATATTTGATGCTGCATCGAAGTCGAGTAGTGTGATAGCTGGGAAGAATCAAGCAACTTGAAACCAACGTCGGAGAGACGAACTCACTATCTGGTTGTTGAGTTCCCGCTTCTCTAAAAGTTCCATCACTAGATCCAGGTCCTCAAAACCAATAAGTTCTGCCATTTGTTCCGAGACAACATCATTGGGAGCTGGAGATGAAAGGAGCAAGCGGATAGCCGGTATGAGTGTGTCGTGATTTGGTTTTCTATACAATCTCAGACTTCGTAATGTGGACAGCCAGATACACACTTTTTAAGTCTTTGGATCAGTTCATTCTCTTCTCCTCCTACTGATCCACCTGGGAGATACACGTCTAATATCGTACTTTCAGGAAGGTCTGTGTCGTCACCCTCTTCATCTACGCGGATCTGGCTAGAAGGGATACTGTTGTCGAGTCTATAATTTCACATTCAAGTCAGTGGAACTCTAGAATGCGTGAGTTCGCCATACGCAAACCACTCATTGATATCTCTTCGAGACCGATCAGAAGGTCCTTCATTCAAATCGTCAATTAGAGAGCAAAGATGTGCTGAGATGATTGCCATGTGAGTTTCCTTCCTTTGGTTGCCCAGATGTCCTTTTGATGACAAAATTACAGCTTTGGAATTTGGGGCATATTGACAAAATCTAATTCTATCACGTGCCTTTATTCGAGATCGGCGAACTAGAAACAAACTAGAACTAAAATTATATTACGTCACCGTAAGGAATGGAGATATAACGACAGACAGTACAGTGCAATAATCCATGCAGAATGAGAAATATGAGAAGGTTCAACTATTGCGAATTATTTTAACACTATTTTACTTCTGTCTAGCAGAGAATGATGCTTTTAAAAGATTGCCATTTGGCTTGCCGATACCAAGCTTTGAAAGAACATCTTGGACCTCCCCTGCAGCTGAAGGTACGGGCCGTTTCTTTGGTCGAGATCTCGAGCGGGACTGAGGTCGATGACCATTCTCGCCATTCACCAGAGAAGAAGTGTGATCAAAGGTAGATATAGAGGGTGGTTGTGCTAGTGCAGAGTTGGACATGCTACTTCTCCCTTCCAAAGCTTCTCGAAGATCAGTAACCCCAAGGCCACGCGTCGAGCGGGTCAGGCTCTGAAGCGACATATTGTTCATCTGCATCAGAGCAGGGGAAATCCTGAATAGCGGCGATACACCATCGCCTCGCTTTGTGGGTTCAAAGCTGGATAATCGATCGACTGATCCATATGTGAATCCACTAGCCTATCTCATGATCTATAAAAGACTTACAATCATTGAGAGCGGCTTCTGGAGTCCATGGAGTGGAGAGACGACGGGACAGCGTCTCTTTATCCACACTAAAAGTGTCAAGTACAGCCTTATTGGAAACAAAAGCGCTCAATGCTACCTCGCCGCTAACGGGGGTCCAGGGAATGCCTCGATTCCAACTAAAATCTTGTAACGTGAGGAATGTATCCTCAGAATGGAATGGCTGAGCTGCAATGAACGAGATTGTCATCGATTCCAAGGCCTTTCCAGACGATTAGGTTTCACCTGGTAATATTATTGGGTGGAAAAAGCGCACCTGCTCCGCTATTCGTACTACTTCTGGCACATTCCAGACAGTTCCGATAGAAAGCCAGAGTCTGGCAAGTAGTTCGTCCAATGCGAATGTCCATTTCAGTAGAGTGGGATTCTCATCTGAGCTCTTGAAAGTTCGCTGCAGGGCAAGAAACATTGGAATACCAGCGAGAAGTCCTCGGGTTGGAACTTGTTCTTGCACTATTTGGAGTACTCTGAGAGCGTCTTGTATATCTTTGAAAGACGCTGCTGGACTAGTTGACAGACGACTTGGTGCACGTTTAACGTATCTGCAAATGAGAGATATCTTTCTGTCCCTCGGTCCCTGCGGTAACGAGAATGAAGGTCGACCAGTAATCTGCGACGGAGAAATGGATGTACGATGCTCAAGGGCTGATGAATCATTCAAGTTTTCTTCGTGTGTCGAATTCTGTGAGAGGGGAAAATCGGCAACGGCCGGGGAGGACGTATCAGGTGTCGACGTCGACGTAAGACCTAGGACAGAACAGGTAAGAAGCATGTAGTAATAGGCGTGCAATGCATTCAAGAGTTTGTTGATGACATCGCCAGGATGAAGAAAAACACTCGTTTTGGCTGCTTGCAAAAGAGGCCCATCCGCCAGTTTTCGCGCTCGTTTGGTCCCATCAGGGTCGGGACAATCACCGTACTTGGGCATCTCGTGAGAAATATAATACACAAGAGCGTTAGTGTATTCCAATCGAACGGCGGCGTCTCTGTCACAGATTAAGCTCAAGGTGTCTTGCCAGATGTCAGGAGGAACTCTAGTCCTCCTAGCCACACGGTTATCTTGACCAAGATCTCGACTCGAGCGATCGGTGAGCTGCGGAGAATTCGGTCTGGAGGATGTGTGCATAGCTGTGGCATCAGATTTGTTAGCGGTATTGATCAAGCCCGATAGGCCTGCCAGAAGCGCCCGAATAGCGGCTGATCGAACGCGAAAGTAACCAGGTTTTCCATGAGACAAAACCCCTTGGATTTCGGCCGTGATTAGGCGGCCAATCAATTCTTGCTGGGAGAAAGGGTTAGGATACGTTAGTAAGCTTGAACTGAATACATACTGCCAAGTCTTGAATCTGATCAGAATAGTATACATGAGTTCCAAGGGATGCTATGCACTTTTCTAATAGCTGGATAAGGGAGTCTTCCGGGTCAATAGTTGAACGGCGGATGAGAACTGTTGTCAGGCTTGAAATAATATCAGAAGACGAAAGGTTTATCATTCTGGTAGGTGAACTGAGGACGGTGGTGGTCATGGTAACAAGTGCTTGATGCATGGCAGTAACTGTTGTTGAATTTTGATTCTCTAGTAATCGTTCCACAAGCCAGGTGGGAACAACGTAACGATACTGATATTGAGCCCAATCAGCTATCCTTTGGGCCAACCAGCAACAATGGTCCTTTGCAGCCCAGCCCGCAAGTTTATCCAAGTTGTCAAACGTGGATTGCATGACGAACCCAAGCTGCGGACTATTTGCATTTCTAAGCAGGAAGAACAAAGCCTTCAGGGCGGCATCCGACACTTGTCTGTTCGATGGTCCACGTTCACCGTCGACGTGAAGGTGGATTGAAGCAGCGCGACGCTCGTATGTTGGGCGTTGGCGAAATTCAGCGAAAGTAGGTGAGATTGGCACTCTATCATTGACATCAACAGCTCTGTACACATAAGTCCTAGGTACAGCTTCACCAAAGAAATGAACGTACTGCTCCTTGAGGTCTGATACCTCGGACTGAAGCAGGATGAAAATAATTGGGTTGAGAATGACTGCAACTTGCGCTCGGAATTGAATGAAGTCGCTAAATAGAGCCTCTGAGTTCAGTGCAGCTGTTACAGCCGAAAGTCCCACCAAACGTGTACTGCAATCATATGAGAAGGATCCAGAAAATTTCTCCGGAAAGCGTACTGACCAGTTTCGGGTCTCAATGTCAATGATGTCGCTTCGGCTGAGAGAGGCAAAAGTACGAAGGGTGGAAAGGTAGCTGGCAGCCAATGCATTATCAGCACCTATTGGATGACCGTCAGTGTATGTGGCCCAAGCAGTAAACTAGATGAGTATAGTATTCGTAAGAAGAAGTGCAAAGGGTGTAGATGAACTACCTACGACGCTGGCTACTCTTGCAACAACCTCTAAGTCGGAGACCAAGGATGACAGAGTTACGTCGACAGAATTGACCAGAGAAGGTGATAGGAGTGCTATGTCTCGTTTACATTCAAATGCCAGGGCGTGGAATATTGAAAGTGTAATCAGAAGAGACCTTGATGAATCTATCTCAGATAGCGGGCCAAAAATTCTTCAGACTCAAACTTACGCTCTCATACGAAGATTGCCACCGCGTGCCTTCCGACATTCGGACCTCAAGCGCTTCTCCAGCTCAACACCCAGCTTCGTTAATTTGCCGCGATGATTAGAACTGCAGTTCTGAGATTAAAGGGCGGAGGAAGTAGATTTCGGGATACCCACGCATAGTAGGTTAGACGACTAAGTTCATGGGAACTGGGCGCATAATTTGGAGCAGCGGCTAGGAGTGCAGAGGAGGCCGGATAGCAAGCATTGAGGAGTTGCACGTGATGGGGGGTAAAGATATGATGCATGGACCAGGAATGAGAGTGGCAAGGTCGGGCACTGACGTGGAAGCTGGACAGAGAAGCGAATGAAATTCACTAGTGCAGGCTATGACATGGGCGCCTGAAAAAGAAAACGATGCCCGTGGGAACAGGTTCTCCAAATTCACACACACCATTTTTTGCTCAGGTAAACAACTCTTGTTCTTGGGTCATCATCAAGGTGAGCTTGCGCTCCTTCTACTACTTCATGATGAATGTTCTTGCTGTGCACCAGACCAAGTGTCATTGTCGGGCACCTTGACGAACAATACCCGGGCTCCCTTTATACGCATGGGAATGCCCTGACCTTGATTGCCTTTACTCTTCTGTCCTCAAGCTCTAACCTTTTTTCTTCTATAGGACGAGGCAGTGGCCAAGTTTGGATGGCCAATGCAGCTACCTTCTAGTTACCGACACACTTGTTCTTACATTTGTAGGCATTTATGACTATGATCCATCAGAATTGCGTATGTCCGTTCTGGTTGTCTTTTTCCCTTTGCAATGGACTCGAAAACCCACTCTGGACGTACAACGTAAGGATTATTTCGCGTTTTCGTCGTCAGAAGTCGGTGCGTTTTTGATCCGCTCATCCACTGAGAAGTGACGATATGAGTACATTGGGATAGTCCCATGCTGGGCAAGTTTCAGCAAATAAAAAAAATGTGTGTGATAGGTGAGGTGTGCCTACACGGTTTGTCCACCCCTTTCCGCGATGATTCGCTTCATCTCAATGTCCGTTGTACCGTTCAAGTACCCGCTCAAATAAATACGGACCGATTGAAAAATTCCGTTGGATTCTGAGCTCCGAGCCCATTGAGCACTTAGTTTCCCTTCCCTGTCTTGAAGATATAATTTCCGGTTTTGTCGCCCTTCCGTGACTTGATGCCCGGTTGAGACCGAAACAATGTGGTCTGTCACTCAAATCAGTTTAATAATGAGATATTGCCACTCAAAATAGTCACCTGTTCGCTTGCCTATATCGGAGTGTGTAATTGGGTTGTGTTCATTCTTGAGGCTGCACAGGAGTACTTTGTTGAGCTCTTTGATAGTGGGTTTGCTGATTGCCTGAACTTCGTAATTTGAGTGTCCACATTCACGAGATATCGACCATTCAAACATACTCTCTTCCTCGGTCGATTTCTTTCCGGGCGTCAGAGGGCACTGGTGGTTATAGGGATGATACCGAGGCTTCTTTGAAGTTGAGGTTGACGCTTTGGCAACCTTGGGAAAATAGCGTTCCATTTTACAGCTATTTAAAATATGAACAAGAAAAGAATGGATTGAGTTCTAGGCTAGGCACGGGAGACACCGACGGGCGGTCGTGACCGTGACGACGCTCTTAGTAACGCGACTTTTTATCGCAATGTGGATGAGCCCCTTCGTTAGAACTATCCATTTTTGCCTTATCGCTGGACGCATCTCTCGCCTATACATGACTTCAACGCGAACTTACCGAGATGCCATAGATCATCTCAACAGCCTTCAATCCAATGCTGCAACCCTGGAAGCTGTGCGTGCCTCCGGCGGACGCTCGAGCGAGTTTGCTGTTCCAGAAATGACGGAGTACCTTGAACGGATAGGCTACTCAGTACGTCAGTGTACTCAAGCAACCAGTGTGATTCAGTGCCCAAAATCTTCATGACAGCCCAACGACCTTAACGCTTTAAATGTTATTCATATCACTGGAACAAAGGGCAAAGGGTCCACGAGCGCTTTCGTGAATTCAATCTTACAACATTCTAAACCATCATGGAAAGTTGGTATGAGAGGCACCTTTGATTACACTCCGGATGTTGATATCGTGATATTCAGGCCTTTACACTTCACCCCACTTGGTTGCAGTACGGGAACGAATCCGTGTCAACGGTGTTCCTATCTCTGAGAATGACTTCACCAAATATTTCTTTGAAGTATGGGATAAGCTCCAGGAGAATGACAAGGTGAGTAATTTGAATTGATAAACAATTTTGGGTTCATCTGCTCTGCTTGACAGCGCAAACTTCCATTTACGCCTCTGATGCCCGGCTACTTTCGCTTTATGACACTTCTTGCTTTTCATAGTTTCTTGAAAATGAAGGTGGATGCAACGGTTCTCGAAGTCGGTGTTGGTGGGACTTATGACAGCACAAACATCGTACCTAAACCCGTGGTGACCGGAATCACAGCATTGGGCATCGATCATGTATTCGTACTAGGAAAGACATTGAAAGAGATTGCATGGCAGAAGGGTGGCATTTTCAAAGTCAGCTTTTTTGTACTTTTCCTGCCCATAACCTGAACTTCACCAGAAAGCCACTCCAGCGATCACTGTCGCCCAGCCACCTGAGGGGATGGAAGTACTCGAGGCACGAGCGAAAGAACTCTGCGTCAGTGCTGGTATCATACACCCATGATGTAGACACTGAACTCATGACTAGTCGTCTTCGTTTAGTGTCCTGCAAACATCCAATGCTTTATCCAGGATTCCGTTGGGTCAGTCTATTCTGTATTTTCCAAGAAGGATCCTCACATATGACTGTAGGTCTTGCTGGAGAACATCAAATCCAGAATGCCACAATAGCCGTCGAGCTCTCCCGGCGCTTCCTACAAGAGCGCCAGGCTCTTGAAGACGCATCTGAGCTTCCTTCAAGTTTCGTTGCTGGACTCAAAGCAGCCAAATGGCCAGGTCGCTGTCAAACTGTTGCTGATCCTATCAATGGCAATTTGACCTGGTATCTCGATGGTGCGCACACCATAGAAAGCCTGGATTGTTGCATGGACTGGTTCCTCAATCCTGGTGTTGGCGTTGACTCTGAAGGAAATTTGTATGTCCTACCTGAACTCTCGTTTCAAGAATTCTAAGTTTTTGTTTCTAGTTCACAGACAAAGAGGATCCTTATTTTTAACTGCACGAGTGGACGCTCAAGTCAAACCTTCCTCAAAACAATAGATGGAAAGATTGCTGCATGGGCAAAGGGGAGAGGGCAGTCGTCATCTAGGTTCTTCGACCACGTTGTCTTTTGCACCAATGTAACCTACGCAGATGGACGTTTCAAGGATGGTGAGTCAGAAAGTGTATTCAAAGTGGGGATTCCCTGAACCGCAATCGACCAGATTTAACAACCAAAGCCATATCTAACGAAGAATTCATAAATTTAACCACGCAAAATAGACTTGCGACTGCATGGTCCTCTCTTGTGCCAGAATATCCGAAGGAGCATATCCATGTGTTACCTTCAATTGAACATGCAATCAGCCAGATCAAAAAGTTATGCGATAGAACTTGTCCGGTGAAGGTTCTTGTGGCAGGCAGTTTACACCTGGTTGGCGGTGTACTAGAGGTCGCAAATTTATCCGAAGTTGCTCTGTAGTTCATACAAGCCGGTTTATCTATACTTATGTATCTGCTAGAAGTATCGACTTAATGCTTCTCGGTTCTCCCCGACAAGATGAATGTGCGCAGCCTATGTAGTTCTTCCCCTTCCCACCAGTGCACGGTGAATGTCGTCAATAATTTGGTCGTCAATAACCTGGTAGACGTAAAATACAGAGTGTAAATCGCCGAAGTCCTGTTCGAAATCCACATTCAAAGACTAGTGTGACGAATAATATTCCAGTCACTTCCTTTTGTTGAAAATACATGTAAGTTGTCAGGTTCCATTGGGATATATCATATTTATATAATATTTTCGTGATTTCCACTTTCTCTCTCTAGTGGCCGACGGTGAGGTTTTTCGAAGGCAACCCGTCTTTTCATGTAACCTGGATAATTGATTGCTTATCATCTTTCGGTCAAACTGTCTCAGGAGAGTGAATGAAATGACGAGCGTTGATTCAGAAAATTCACGACGTGATGACCCGGGAAGACAAGATCAAGCAAACCTCGTAACGTAAGATGCGGTGGTAAAGGTCGGTATCATGCCATATTCTTGCTAGATTTTCATGCCACCACTGCCGCAGACTAAGTTCTTCGTGATTAACTACTTCTCCTTTTGTTTGATAGGGGAAGGTAATGACACAGAAATGCATTAAACTTCCTTTGTCGTAGAAGGAACCGAACATTTTAGTGAGTCGTGCCCATTTCTGGTGTGAGTCACGAGCTTTAAAAAGAATGAAAGCAAAGACAGTTCACATGAAATGTCCTTTTGGGGGATAGAGGGAATTCAACTTGTCTCTAGGACTGGAGAAGTCGTGATGGGAGAAATGGCATCACTGGGGAGGAGGGAGGTAGATCCGTATATAGAGTGTTGGGGTTATCTAGCGATTCGAGAGTTGATGACTGCGTTGACACTCTTTGCTGTACTTCTAGGTTAACTGGTGGACCTACAATTGCACGGAGGCGTTTCATAGCGTCGGATCGCGTTTGACTATCAAACTCCCGTAATGTAGATTCCTTCTTTAGCCTGCTTTTCCGCTTCGGGAATGCATCTTGCACCACCTCCTCGAGATGCGTTCTCTGTAAACCAGTGTTCTCCTGTTCCAAGATTTCTGCAGCCAATTTCAGCTCCCTCTTGATAAGGATGGACACTGTCTCAAGAGTGTACGCGTGCTGTTTAGCACAAGCTTCTATGTGGTTGAGTTTCTCCAGAACACTTTTCTTGATTTTCCATCGCCCCTCGCAGCATACACAAAGCTCGAGTTTAGATATGATCTTTTCTGAAACACCGATAGCAGACAGACGTGCTCGTTTTTGATTGCGTACAATTGTGCCCCTCGTGGATTCGCTCTCTGGCAAGATCCTTCGAGAGTGGAAAGTGCCCTTTGACAACGGAACCTGGAAAGCGAACTTACTCAGGGATGGGTGCGGGAGTTTTTGAGGAGGTTCTAGTGAAACTTCAGATTGTGCTATGTGCCTAAATAATCCAGGAATCTATAATCATACCTGTTACTGGAGTGTTTGCGTACTCCAAACAATTATCTGAACCTGAGTCTAAGAGCTCCTGCATCTCCCGAGAAACAAAGTCCTCCCTGCATTGAACTCGCTGGGGCATACATCGAACCTCCTTCTTTGACTCCGAATCCTCCATGACCACAATCTCGTCATTTAATTGTCCGCCAAGAGACATAAAGAAAGCAGTAGCGTGAGTGAGAATCGATTTAAACTGACAACAAGCCTATGCCTGTAGAGAGGGTACATGAAGGTATGGAGTCTCAAATTGTCCAATCCAGGCGTCTTGGACTCCAGGAACAGTTCCTCGTCGCCGACACGCTGTTGATATTTATTTATAGCAGGATGTATTATCGACCTGATTTTAAAAACTAATCCATTAACAGGTTCATAAAAAAGTGCCATAATATACTCAGCTTTGAAGTTGATCTAGCTTCTCAAATAGTTCTCTCAATTTAATATGATCTTTTTCTGAAATATCCCAGCTTGAAATGAGGCAGCACTAAGTATCATCTAATTTTTCGTTTTTATGATGAAGAACACTTCTGGACAACAGGAAACAATATTTAGATTAGTCAAGAAAAACTGAGATAAGAATTGACCCCAGCATCAGTATTTGCGGGACCTGCGGGACCTTTTCAACTTTGTTTCCAGGGTCAAGTCCTTAGTTTCTGTATGCATCACGAGTCCCTGACCTTCTGTTCAGTCATGAATTTAGGCAAACGTGGAAACCTAGCTTCTGTAGAGACGGTCAACCCACAAGAACTGTATCAAACGATAGTAGATGCTTCCAGTCAGGACCCTTCTAGGGTGCATTCTTCAAGTACCCGGCTGGAACAGATGTCTCATATGCTGGGAACGATCGACGCACTACAGGAAATCGCAATCCAGAGAAGTTTGCCTTTACCGATACGACAACAAGCCACCATACAGTTCAAAAATTTGGTGTCGGCGTCTTGGAGATCACGGAGGTCCGTGTGTGTGCAATGCTCAACCTGTTGTAGCATTCGAACGATACTTGTACTGATTGAACGACTAGAGTCCTTCCAGATGAACATCGCATGAGAATTCGGGCTCGAACCTTGGGCCTCCTTGATGAGGCGGATGACGCTGTAGGGAACAATCGCAACCTTACAGTGTGATTTGTTCAAGTTGTTGTACAGATCTCTCAGTGCAACAAGACTGTTATTGCCACGATAGCACGCCTGGACTTCCCTCATAACTGGTGAGACTTCCCGCAGTCGCTGAAGTCAAAAATTAAGTCATTTAGGCCGGACCTCTTTGACAATCTCATATTTTCGGTTGATGCACGACTAGCCAACCGTCATCTTGCAGGCCATGATGAACAACAAGATGCTCTGATCTTGCTCAGAAGCCTCGAGATTTTAAATGCTCTCGTCAAGCAGTTCGCAAGCATCAAAATGCTAACAGGTGTTAAGTTAATGGCCAACGTGTGTATTCAATCTAATTTTATCAGCTGCTGGTTGGACGACGATCTCGTAGATTGTACAAACTTTCAGGGACCGACTCTTTGGCTACTATAGGACACTAGCGTTGACCCTGTCGACGACGCTGAATTTTTCCACTATCCTAACGGAGAAATTGCTACAAGACATCACTATAACTCACCTCTCCTACAAAATCTTGGTCAAGATTGCCGTTTGGTCATGGCAACGGTTGGATAAATACTCAAAGGAAGAGGCGGCAGCCGCGAAGACCTGGGTCAGTGGCTGAGTCTTGTAGCTTTTTATTAAGCCTGTTGATAACCGAATCTTAGCAAGCTCAAGTCTTTACCTTCTCGCATAATTACATTCAAACATTATTTGGTCTCCGGAAAGACACTGTGATTGTATTGACCAGGGAAGGGAAGATCACCCATGCTCACAGGTCTCTTCGAACTCTCACGAAGCTTGTACGCACCTGCGGAAAGTATTTTCGCAGACTGCAGCAGCTGGATGTATCCCGTTTCGTGGAACTACCACAGTGCGGAGATTTGGTTCTCTATTACTGGAAACAAGTCGTAGATGCAACAGGCGGCCCTTTCGAACTAATCGCTGGTAGGTTTAGAATGACTCGGGGATCCTGGTCTGATCATGTGTCTATTAGATACAAATGAGGCTGTTTATCCGACTCAAATCTTGGTGCAGGGCATGGTTCTGTTTAAAGATAGTTTGAGTCAATGGGTTCCAAAACACAGAGACGGAACGGACAACCCAAACAGTAGGAATATTATGCGCATAACGAGGAACATTTTAACAAACCACCACAGCGTTAACCCAGGAATTTGTGCAGAATGCTGCACAGCTGCTTATCACACGTTTCATGCCTTTGAATTCCATGGACCTTGAAAGTTGGTCGGCCGATCCTGAGGGGTGGTTGAACCTTGAGGACAAAGAAAATGATCAATGGGAATTTGAGATCCGAGTAAGCCACCCCTGCCCAATGTGCTTCTACTGCTATGATTGACGTCTCTTATCTAGCCTTGCAGCGAACGAGTGTTGCTGAATCTGACCAACAATTACAGTGATCATATCGTTCCCCTGTTGTATGAGATCTTCAAGCAATCTGCTAGTACGTCTGTGACTCCTGCTCCAACCCAGCTTCCACTTCATGTGGCTTTCAGTGACACCGGCAGTCGATCTCAACACTGTCATTCAAAAGGAAGCGATCTATTGTGCACTAGGGCGCTGTGCACACCGTCTCAAGAAGGAGATACCCTTTGACCAATGGCTCCAGCACACCCTGGTTGTTGAAGCCAAGGAACCTGTCAACCCCAGGTACGACTTTAATGATCTGAGTTTTCTACCTTCCACAAATTCCTATAGTTATCCGATCATCAAACGCCGCATTGCCTGGTTGATTGGGAAATGGGTTTCGGAGGATTGTGCTTCACCAGACAATCCTTTGATCTGGGATATTCTGGTACATCTCCTGGGGAATCGCAGTCCTTCGACCGACACTGTTGTTCGTCTGACGGCAGCAACTGCTTTGAAGGATTGCATAGACGTATGTCGTATCATTCCTTCTCTTAAACCCCGTTCTACCATGATTTAATACCAGATTTTTGGGTTCTCTATGAGCTACTTACTCCCGCATCTCGCGACCATAATAGGGCAGCTTGTGCAGCTAATCGGAGAAGCCGAAACTCTTGAGAGCAAACGCCGTGTAGATACTGCACTCAACGCCGTGATCGAGAAAACTGGACACCAAGTAGGTTTTACCTTCGTTTGAATTGACTTCTTCACTCGCTTGTATACTTTAGATATCACCTTTCGTGTCGATGATTGTTGAACCCCTCCCTCATCTATGTGAGTGGCTGATCGATAAAGCTGTCGTTGGAGTTTGACCTTACCTCGACAGGGTCGTCCGCCGGCGATGACTGGTTGTTCAAAGCATCTCTGCTAGTTACAGTTACCAAACTTGTCGAAGCCATCAAAGAACAATCAAGTATGCTTGGTGCGGTTGTTGTTCCACTCGTTCAAGAGAGCCTTTCCCCAGATGTTTGTTTTCTGATCTGATAATCTCCAACTTCGCTGACCTCTATTTAGTCAACCCTTCATCTTGAAGAAGACGGTTTGAACCTCTGGTTATTAGCTCTTAGGAATACCACGACAATAGCGAGCATCAATGGTGCCCCGGCTCTATCAGACCTCATACCTCGTGCTCTGGGGCTTCTTGCAGATAACCTTGATTTACTCGGCACAACAATCGACATCGTTGAGTCGTACATTTTCCTCGATCCCCTGGGGGTTACCCAGGTAGGGTTCGTTTTCATTGATTTCTTTAGTACTCAGAAGTTTTGTAGATATACGGTACATTCCTGTTTGAAGCACTCACACGGACCATAAAATCTCACCCGTTGCCCACGAATCTGAAGAGCCTTGCCAGTCTTATCTGCATCTGCATTCAGCTCACACCACCCACTACCTGGGCGCCCCTCCTTCACTCCTCCGGGCTTTTCGCTTGGTTACTGGACAAGATTGTTGAGAACGAGGTATATGGTGAACTCTACGTATAATCATGACCCTGCATCTGATAGCGTTCGGACAGACAAACACTCTGATAATGACCGAATTTATCTATATCTTTGCTCGGATCGCTCTAGCCGATCCTCAAGTCTTCTCACAGCTGATATCAGCTGCAGCTGGTCAACTGAATCAGAAGGAAAGCTATCTGATGGAGGGTCTCCTGGATCAGTGGTGGGGCAAGGTTTGATACTTCGTTTCTTCACTTCCATCTGCTAATGGGGTGGTTTTTAGTTTGACAACATGAGTGAACCTCGGCATCGAAAGTTGACTGCAATGGGGATCGCCTCTTTCCTATCTACCGGAAAGATGGAAGTTTTGGCCCGATTGCCGGGTGAAATATTTAACCTTTGGTTGGACGTCTTTGGCGAGACCAAGGAAGCCCAGAATTTAAGTGATTCCTATGCTGGTAGTGATGGGTACGTCAACGAGCAGTCTTCTCTTCACTATTTACCTGTTTCTAGTTCTTCAGCATCTCTGAAACGCTATTGGGACGTTGACGAAGCTCCCTCGTGGTTCTACCAAAATACGGAAGGTATGCCTGAGTATGAACGACGCAAGGCAGTAAGTATAATATAACTCAGAATCAATCAGAGCGTTCCCTGATAGTCCCAGGTTTACGACAACGACCCCGTCAAAACAATCCAGCTCAGCAATTACATCGCTGAAAAACTCCAAGAGACTGAGCGAAATTCTGATCCTGTGTTCTTCAAAGCTACTCTTGCAAAAGCTGACCCCACGGTCTTGAGGCAAATTCAGGCTGAGTTGACTCAATGAAAAATTCTTTGCTAGACTGTCAGTTGCTCATAAATGCTTTCGCCCACGGAAGAGACGGTCATTCTAATAGTCGGATAATCCGGATTCACTATAGCTACCCATCGACCCAGATATGTCTGTTGTATCTAGATCAATGTCGCTGCTAAATTCATAATCGCTCCCACTTTCTAAGCCTGTGATCTCGACTTCATATCTATTAGCACTGGTTACCTCCTCCGTACATCTCAAACACTCCCACCCATGTTCCTCGCCCACGTCGTGGGCTATCCTCATCAATCGTTCAGTAAGGCACGTGTAGCAATAGCTATCTCCACAGGAGGCGATGTAAGGGATGTTGATAGGGTATGCTGGAGGTTCGCGTTCTGGATCCTCCGCTGCAAAAGAAGCATGGGGAGCAAGAGTAGTGAACATGCCCGCGGACTCAGATACATTGAAACTAAAGGATGCGTTCTCGGCACAGATTGCACATTGGTCAACAGGTAAAGACCAGAATTTGCCACGCCTCTTTACACTGGACAAAGATGAATTCTGCATGCTTGAGGGACGAAGGCGATTTGCAGTCGGGATGAAAGAAACTAATTTTGATGGGTTGAGGTATGAAAAAAGTTTATTTAGTCGTCGCCGAGCCGATCGACCATGAAGGAGCGGTAATAAGAATATCAGGAACTCCTGTATAGAGATTATATATCAGAAATATCGACGGAAGGAATCAATACTTACAGTGAAAGCATGCCAGACCATTTGACGATTCATGAATTCGTAGCTGATATCACGTTTTACTTGACCCCTCGAGGGAACAAGTTGCATTTGTAGTAGTCGATCTGCGAGCGTCCGATATCTGAATCACACAGATATAAGCCATAAGCTCATACAGCTGGAGACAGTAGCTCACCTTCCACTCCACAAAAATGCAACGAAGTTCAACAGCCCGAGTAGGGTGTGTAGTGATTCGGTCGATATCAGGACATCCCATGCTGTTCGTCGTCGATCTTTAGAAGGAGCGTCCGGCCAGGCCCGCGAGAGGGCATGAGCTCTGATCCGTGAATGCAGGTATGGAACAAGGATGGTCAAAAATCCGTGACAAAGGAGAGTTATGCGTGGCAACCCGGATGCTGAGACGAGGGTGAGGTTACACTCGAGAACCGAATATGAACACGCACGAGCGAGAGATTGATCGGTAGTTCGAGGCATGACATATCGGAGGTCTTGCAACTTCGCACCGTAGCTTCCCCCATTGTCCCATACCGACAGTTTGTAAAGGAAAATTTGTATGAGTAGACTGAGTTCCGGCTCAATACCAGCTTTGATGGTATGCTGAATGAGTCTGTCATTTCGAGTGTAAGTATGTTAGGTACACTACGCACGCTTACGAGAGATAATGCCTTGAGTATGGGTTCTTTTAGGATTTGCACAAGCTCTTGGTCCAACAATTCCGCGTCAAGTTGCCCAACGCGGACGACACGCTGTTTTGGGGTTTCCTGAGAACTTAGAGAGGTATAAATTGAGACTATCTTGGGCGCAGCAGTCTGCCAAGCTTGCTCCAAAATTGTTGAACTAGTCATCCAGTGGGAGGAGGGAAGGGGTATATTTCGAAAGCCTAGACATATCGGTCACATGATCGATAGAGAATCGGCTTCTAATCTAAGATGACCATTTCTCTCTCCTGCAATGTCAGAGGCCATCCAGCAGCTTGTTCTTGCAACAATAGCTTCTCATGGGACAATATCCGATACACGTATACTTGTTCTTCCAGGACAGACGCAGCCTGCTGCTTCCAGCGAAGACCAGATCAGTATCCTTGGTGCACTGAACTCTTTAATGAGCCGTGAAGTCTGTATCCAAGGATTCCTGCAGAGAATATTCAATGCTTATATACTGTAGATGATTACATACCAGTCTCACGAGGTCATATCCCATGTTCTGACACCAGAAGGTGCGCAAATTGCTAGCGAAGGGTCGCATGAAGCGCGAGTTTGGCGTGTCCTTCCGGAAAAGGACAAAGGTACTTCTATCTCTCCCGCAGAGCTAAAGAAGCTCGTGGGTGATGAAACAGCCAAAATTGGTCAAGGTCGTGCTTTCAAGAATGGTTGGATAGGGAAGGAGGGTAACGGTTTGATCAGGCTGGTGCGTTCATATAGCAACAAAATACTCAGAGCAGGCGCACTTGATAACTGACGGATGCAACAGGTCCCAGTGATATCTGATACGACAAGAAATGACATGCAGGAAATCGCTTCCACTGGTATGCTTGAAGCCGGCGAAAAGATCCTAGCAGATCTTCGCAAGCGTAAACTGATCTCTCAACGGTGAATATTATTTGTATTATTTGATCAGCACCCTCATCAATTAGGCAGGAAAGGTCAATGGTTTACTGTCGACAAAGGTCCCAACTTCAGCACATCAACAAGTAAACCAGAGACGGATCTGACCGTTGAAATGTTAACTTCGTACGTTGGCCAAAGCGGCATAACCAATTTCCAGAAGTTAAATTCACTCACTATAGCGGAACGTGGAAGTCTTCCACCTTCAAAAAATACAATTTTGATGCTGAGGGCGTGCCTACGAACGGTGGTGCCTTACATCCTCTGTTGAAGGTGCGCGAAGAGATTCGCAGTATTTTCTTGGAAATGGGGTAGCTTTTCCACCGGCAGTTCTCTCTCGCTACTCAATTCAATCCTTCCAGGTTTGCAGAAATGCCAACGTCATCCTTCGTTGAATCTGGATTCTGGTGTTTCGATGCTCTTTTCGTTCCTCAACAACACCCTGCTAGGGACTTACAAGATACTTTCTATCTATCCGGTAGGTGTTTGCAGTGAGGAACTTGAACCGAACATACAAGCTCAACACACTTAGAAAGACCCACAAAGAGCACTCCCTCCTGAGCCTGAATATTACAAACGTGTCTCAACAGTCCATGAATACGGTGGATTTGGTTCAGTTGGTTATCGTGCCCCATGGTCCCACGATGAATCTAGCAAATTGCTGCTCCGGACACATACAACAGCATCTTCAGCGTATATGCTTTACAAGCTTGCTGCGAAATGCCGTGGCGAGGCCGTTGAAGGCGATGAAAAGGAATTCACCCATGGTGCCAGATCAACAATATCTGAAAACGACGACGGGTTTCGTCCAGCTAAACTCTTTAGCATTGACCGCGTCTTCCGTAACGAGACCATGGATGCCACCCATCTCGCTGAGTTCCATCAAGTCGAAGGTGTTGTCGCAGATCGCGGCCTCACTTTGGCTGATCTCATCGGCTTCATGCGAGCTTTCTTTAAGAAGATGGGCATTGATCAAGTCAGGTTCAAACCGGCATACAACCCATATACTGAGGTATAATGATCTTCAGAATCGTTCATCGACACATTTTGAGCCTATGACATTTCATAGCCTTCCCTTGAAATTTTTGCATTCCATCCCTTGCTCAACAAGTGGGTTGAAATTGGCAACAGTGGCATGTTCCGACCAGAAATGCTTGAACCAATGGGATTTCCGAAGGACGTCCGTGTTCATGGTTGGGGTCTGAGTTTGGAGCGGCCGACAATGATCAGGTGAGTCAGTCAGGATATTCACGTTGTGTGATTCTACTGAAACGGGTGCTTAGGTATGGAATCAACAACATTCGGACATTAGTTGGGCACAAAGTGCCCATAGAGGGCATAGAAAGTTCACCGGCAGTAATATTCTAGACTTAGTCATACATTTCAGATGTAATGCCAGGAATGTACTCAGAAGGAAAAGACAGCAGCGTTCTTGCGATTTCCGAACGTGTATACGAGCGCCTGGCTCATGAAGAGTCCAACTGTAATGCCTATAGTCACAGCAATCATTGCACCTCCAATGTCAATACCATTGCCGTTGGCGGTAATCCCACCCGCATATGAAAGACCAGACTGGGATCAAGGAATTGAACCGGCGCCGTTGAGTTCGAAACTATCAGACAGACGAGTTCTGACTCGGGCTTACCGGAACGAGAAATAGGACACCAGTAACCATCGACGTGAAAGCAGTACCTCCCATTCTCCGTGAGTAGATATTACCAAGTAACCCGACAGTAAAAGCTCCAATGGCTGAGACAATATCTGATCGGTTGAAGATATAGTGATTGGCAATCTTGTTTGAGGCGTATGAACAGCAAGAGATGATGACCATGACAGGTAGCTGCTTGCTGCGGAATGGCTGAAGGTTTGCTAGCGAAGATAAGAGTGAGAACATCGGGACGATTATAAAGGAGGTCCAAGTTGGGAATGGCTGGAGGTACCAAGAAAAGCGTTTAGGTCGAAAACACCCGTCGATAATATCGTACTGGGTTGGTGAGACGTTGTGGTTAAAGGTCCAGGTACCGATCAATGGTATAGCTACAGTGGTGCTGTTGTCTGCAACCCAAGTTCCACTCAGGCTGATGGTACTACTGATGCTGGAGGCAAGTTCCTCCAATTGAGCGCGGTATGATGGGTCAAGTAGTAGATAAAAGTCGGAGCCAATTTGAAGGCCAAACCCCTGAAAAACAAGTGTCAAATCACCGTGCATTCATTCTCACATGAGATACTTACGAGGAACAGGGTATATATAAGAGCGTAAACCATCTTCACGCTGCCACAGACAATATTCTTGGATGCGAGTTCCAAAGAGCTGATCACTAGAGAATCTCATGAAGGTCATATTTGATCAATGATCTGGCCACGTACAGATGAGATAGCCGGGGAGAATACCAATAATACCAGACGAAGATATTGCGGTATAGCAGAAGATTTGACTTCTGATGGCACTTAATCCCCTTGCAGCAAAGGATACGAGAATGGCCACAGTAATCCTATGTCTGTATTAGTGCAATCAATCAATCTCAAAAATGGAAGTCTACAACTCAAAGACATTGGTATAGAGTGCACTTTTCGTAGCAACACAGAGTTGAAGGACCGAGAGGACAAATGCAGAAACCCCAGCAATCCACATGTCCACAAAAGAGCCGCCGAAAGCGAGAGGACAAATCAGTGCAGAGAGACAGAAAGCTAGAAAACAGCGAAAGGACACGGAATAGACAGGAGGGGCTTCCAATAAGGCATCAAGGCTTGCGACCGCCTTTTTCGCACTAATTTCGTCATGAACAACATCACGATAAATTTGATGAACTTTGTGTAGAGCCCCGAGAGAAAGCCTGCCACCGCATTTGAGGAAGTGTGTTTCAGACGTTCCTAGTTCTTGATCTCCGAACGAGCAAATGATGACACCAGGGAAATGAATAAATTCTGCCTCAACCTCGAGAATGCGGGCAGCAGCAATGAGCTGAGATTCAATACGGTGAGAAGGTGCCCCGAACGTCATTAAAGCCCGAGCTAATTTAGTCAGAAAGTCCTGTCGGTTTATCATAGCTTCGTACAAAAGTCAGGCGTATCTGACGGGAAGGACAGAATACTTTACAGGTTATGTTATATTCAATCTTAATGCGCATCATGTGCTTTCGTCGTGTCTTATAGTCCATTTGACGGAGAGTATTTTTCTCCAGGTCGTCTAGATCTTCAGCATGCCTTCCTCTACCATTTTCATTTGGGGGTTCTTCGGGCATTTCATCCGATTCGAAGTCCGATCCCAAGGAATTGAATGAATACATGGAATCTCCTCTTGCCATGTATCTTGGTCGCGTAGGTCTTCTCTCATGGGTCGATGTTGGTAAATTTCCCTCATTGACAGTGGATTCTCGTTCCGGATTATCGTTGATACTGGCGTACCATTCTTTAACACCAGTCAGGTAGCCCCTTCGTTGCATGATTCTATCTGCCCTATTTTGCACAATCTTGTCTGGGGCATCTTCTGATTCAGTAACAGTGCACTTCTGTGTTTGTATTCGAGTTTGATCTGGCCCAGCAGCGTCATTGGGGGGCGGGATTTCAGAGGGATGGTTATAGGAAGAGAAAGTGTACCGATTCCCAGACCGGTTCTGCACAGATATTGGGTCAGTCGTTTCTCTATCACTGTGAGGCGGCGCGTGCATATGAGAATCTGGTGGCATGCCGGATGTAAGAAGAGAGTTGGGGCACTAAACCAACCACTGACTGACAGAAATAGCAAACAACTGTGGCCTGCCAGCCACATAGTTCACAACATCTGAACAATAGTCTCATATTGCACAAAATTGATGTAGACCCATTTCTTATGAGAACTGTATACAATAGATACAAAGGAATGTGCAACTATACTGTTGAATTTATAACACAGCGACTGTTACCACAAACATTGCAGTGGCTGAACAACTTACAACACTCACAAGATGTAATATTCAGAAGTTCTTTTCAAGATAAGTGGTGGATATTCCAGTGGAAAGAGTTGATATAAGTAGACAGAGTTTGAAGAGTTAATGCGTAAAATAGTGGGAGTCTTACAACTTTTCCATTTTGTTTGATCTCTCATTTTACCATAGTTAGTTAGTTAGTCTAGTTGTCACAGATATGAGATAAGCATGGACTGTGAGGGCTTGATATATTAAGTAGAATAGCTCACTTGGTTTCTTGAGTCTTAGTGTTCTAATCTGAGACTTCCAAATCATTTTGTGTCAGAGTTGCAAAAAGTGGACTTCATTTTATTTTATTTTTCTTTTCTATTTTCATTTTCATTTCAATTTATAGTTTTGAACTTAGGGTTAGGGTTTAGTGTGACATTATAAATCACTGTCACATCATCATGTGATATAATAGAAGAAAGTAGAAGAATCTGGAACAATGACTGTTACAAACTTAAGTCTCTTAGTGCTGGACAAAAGAAAGAACCTTGTATAGGGTTACACAAGAGAACTCAATAGAGAACTCTGTACAAGATTGTCTACCTTATATACTAATATCTCATGGTCTGTGCAAGCTACTCCTAGCCTACCC